>Ga0233424_10000200_pt1 | contig 83767 bp, 79 predicted proteins | sample Watercolumn_Towu_FD_181011 | JGI IMG/M metagenome (GOLD analysis project Ga0233424, IMG submission 181011) | Freshwater microbial communities from Lake Towuti, South Sulawesi, Indonesia - Watercolumn_Towuti2014_125_MG | ecosystem: Environmental > Aquatic > Freshwater > Lake | place: Indonesia... | reverse complement strand
GATTTCCAGAACCAATGCCGTCTTGCGCTTCGCGGTCCAGCGCTTGATCTCTTCGTCCATCAACGTACTCATGGTGTCTTCCTCTCGACGGTAACACCTGAGCAGGTTTTTACTGGGTCAATACATTCTCGGCTACCGGGCCGAGAGCAGGCCAGGCGTCACGCCCGAGCGCGTGCAGGCTGACCTGAGCCGATTCCTGAACAACCGGCGTACCAACAAGCTGCTTAGCGGTATCGACGGCTATGTCGCCAAGATCGAAGAGGGTGATGAGAGCGGCTTGCCCTTCATCTCGCCCAGGCGTTCGGCAATCGCGTCCGCGATGCCGGTCTTGACGATCAGGTCCAGCAGCCCGATGCCGTCGAACGGCGAGATCTTCCGCGGGTTCTTGGCCTCGATGTAGGTGTCGATGAGGTGGCGCATGTCCGCCTCGTAGGGCTTCAGGTCCAGCGTCTCGCCGGCCGCCTTGCGGATGATCTCGCGCAGGTTCAGGTAGTGCTGTTGTAGTGCCTTGAGGTCGTCGATCTGCGCGGGCGTGTAGCCCGCTGCCTCTAGCTCGTCGGCCAGGTTGGCGTAAGCGCGCACCAAGGCCACTACAGCCTTGTACAGCGCCACGCGGTGTGGCTCGCGCGCCTTCAGATCGTCAGGGATCTCGGTGTTGCCGCAGAAGTAGTGGATGTGCTCCAGGTCGCCTTTGGGCGGTTGAACCGGCTCGCACAGCAAGGCCAGGGCCTCCACCGCATCGTCCAGGCGCGTGCGTCCAAGTTCCAGGCGGTCCTTGATCAGGATCTCCGCGTCGCCGCCGCCTGAGCTGTGGTCCAGCTCGGCCGTGTAGACCGCGATGGCCTTCTCCACCTTCTTGAACAGGTCCTTGTAGTCAACGATGTAGCCGAAGTCCTTGTCCTCTCCATCCAGCCGGTTGGTGCGGCAAATGGCCTGGAACAGGCCGTGGTCCTGCATGGACTTGTCGATGTAGAGGTAGGTGCACGGCGGCGCGTCAAAGCCGGTCAGCAGCTTGTCCACCACGATCAACAGCTTCATCTGGGCAGGCGCCTTGATGAAGCGTTCCTTCACCTGCTGCTCATAGGTCTCGGTCTTGGTCTTGCCGGCCTCGGCCGTTACGTCTTTCAACAGCTCGGTGTAGGTGTTGAAGATGAACTGCTTGTCGGTGTCAGTGTTGGCGCCGGTCTCTTCCTTGCTGACGTCGGAGGCCTGCGGGTTGTAGGAGGTGACCACCGCACAGCGGCCCTTGAACACGGTCTTGCCGAACAGCGCGAAGTACTTGCAGGCCTCGTAGATGCTGGACGCCACCAGGATGGCGTTGCCGCGCTCGTTCGACAGCCGCGGCTTGACTGCAAAGTCGAACACGATGTCGGCCACCACCCGGTCCATGCGGGCCCGTGAGCTGAGCACGTTCTGCATCGTGCCCCACTGCTTCTTCAGCTCGTCCTTCTGCCAGTCGTTCAGCCCCTTGGTCTTGGCCTCGAACCACTGGTCGATCTGGTCGGTGTTGCCCAGCTTCTGGTCAATGTCCCGGGCTTCGTAAACCAAGTCCAGCACCACCTTGTCTTGCACTGCCTCGGCGAACTTGTAGGTGTCGATGTAGCTACCGAACACCTCGAGGCTGGTCTGTGCATCGCTCTTGAGCAGCGGCGTGCCCGTGAAGCCGATGAACACGGCGTTGGGCATCATGGCCTTCATCACCCGGTGCAGCTTGCCGCCCTGGGTGCGGTGGCACTCGTCCACGAAGACGACGATCTCGCCCTGCGTCTGGCTGGGCTGCGCGGCCAGCTCACGAATGAAGGCCTCGAAGTCATCGACGTCCCGCCGTCCGAACTTGTGAACCAGTGAGCACAGCAGTCGCGGGTTGGGCTGCGCCAGCTGGGCCATCAGGTCGCGGCCGCTCTGGCTGCGGTGGATGGTCTCGCCCGCGTCTTTGAATACACGTTCGATCTGCCGGTCCAGCTCGTCCCGGTCGGTGATGATGGCGACGCGTGCTGCGGGCTTGTTCTCCAGGATCCACCGGGCCAGCAGCACCATCAAGATGCTTTTGCCTGCGCCCTGGGTGTGCCAGACGATGCCGCCGCGACGCTCATGGACATGCACTTGCGCCTTCTTGACGCCAACGTACTGGTGCACTCGTGGCAGTTTCTTGATGCCACCGTCGAACAGCACGAAGTCGTGGATCAGCTCCAACAGGCGATCCTTGCTGCATAGCTTGGCCAGGTACTTGTCCAGCTTGTAGCCCGCGTTGTCGGCCTCGTCTTCCTTCCAGGTCAGGAAGTACTTGGCTTGCGTCTCGATGGTGCCGTAGCGCAGACCTTCGGAGTCGTTGCCGGCCAGCACCAGCTGCACCGTGCTGAAGAACCAGTCGTTGAACTCAGGCTGCTGGTTCGACAGGATTTGGCTGATGCCCTCGCCGACGCTCACGCGGCTGTTCTTCAGCTCCAGCACGCCCACGGCGATGCCGTTGAGGTAGAGCACGAGGTCGGGCCGGCGTTCGTGCCCGCCCTTCAACGTCACTTCCTCGGCGATGGCGAAGTCGTTGAGCGAGGGATTCTTTTTTTTGCCTGTCTTCTGCGCTGAGTCGTCCCAATCCCAGTCCACCAACTGAACCGTTTCCGTGACGTCCCCGGCCGCTACCTTGACCGACACCCCATAGCGCAGAAGCTGGTAGACCGCCTGATTGGCCGCGTACAGCGTGCGTCCATGCAAGGTCGCGGCTGAGCGCAGCTTGTGGATGGCCGCGCTGATGTGTGCCGGGCTGTAGCCCTTCTTGCTCAAGAAAGCCGCCAGCAGCCCTTCCTCGATGCAATGGTTATCCTCGCGCGTCGACCAATCGCCCAGGTATCGGTAGCCCAGCGTTTGGGTGAAGAGGTCGATCACCCGCTGCTGGGTGATCCGCTCCGGTTTGCCGATCTCTTCTGACATCTCGCCCTCCCTATGGGCACTTGGTCGATACAAGTTTGGTTTCAGTCGAAGCTGTCTGCGCCTTCGCCCAGGGTCTGTTGCCCGGCTCTGCGATACCGCTGTGCTTCTGCGGTGGCTTGGATGGGCCACCGGCTCTTTCGGTCAATCATCCTCCAGTGCCAGGCTGCCCTGGGCCGGGGAGGGGGGCCACTTCCCGGTGTCCAGGCGAGCTTGAAACCAGCGATGCATGGCGGCGTCTTCGACGGCGTATTCCCCGCGAGCCGACTTCCACACCAGGGCCGGCGTGCGCTGCCGCAGAGATTCCAGGGCCTTTTGCGCCTGCTGCACGCTGACCGGACGCCCCAGCTTATCGCGATAAAAGCGCAGCGCTTCGGCGTCATAGGGGCGAAAGCGCGAGCCCTGGTCCAGCATGCGCCACAGCACGGCCTGCTCGGTCGGCTTGAGGCCCAGGTAGTCGGACTCCATCTGCGCCTCGTCCTGGGCCTGCTGGTCCCGGGCCGCCTCTTGCAGTGCAGGCTCGAAGCGCCCGCTGCGGCCCGACAAGGGGCTGAGCACGGCCCCCATGGCCGCCATGAAGAACTGCGGCCGATGGCCGAACGCGGTGAAGGCCTCCTGCAAGGCGGCCCGGTCCACGGGCACCAGATCGGGCCGCTGGGCTTCCACCAACTGGGCCACGTGGGCGATGAAATCGGTGTCCAGTGGCGGCAACGCCTGGATCTGCGAGCCATAGAACGGGGCCCCCGCGCTGACCACCAGACGCAGCAGCTTGTCGCGGTCGGAGCCGGACATCACCAGCATCAGGTTCACCTGGCCGGGCTTGTTCATCTGGTCCCGCGCCGACTTCAGCGCGGTCATGGCCACCTCGCCCGCTTCGCTGGTCAAGGCGTGCTGGGCCTCGTCGATGATCAGCGCCACGGGTTGGCCCGCCGCCTGTTGCAGGCTGCGCAGGGCGTCCACCAGCGTCAGGCCATCGATCTGGCCAATCTTGCTGGTGTCGATCTCCAGCGCGCCAGCCACCTTGACGCTCTTCAGGCCAGCCTTCTTCGCAGTACGAGCCACGAGCCCCAGACGGGCCTGCAAGGCCTGGGCAATGGCCTCGGCGATCAGGGTGCCGGGGTCACGGCGGGTGTCGGCCCACAGGTCCACATACACCACCTCCACGCCGGCCTGTTGCAGGGCGGGCGTCAGATCCCCGAGCAAAAACGTGCTCTTGCCCGTTCGGCGCGGCGCCGCCAGGAACAAGCCGTTGTGCGCGTCCCCCAGCAGCGCGCGCCCCTGCAGGGCCTGCACCAGCTGCTGCGCCAACGCCGTGCGGTGGTACGCGATCATGCGACTACCTCCTTTTATCCCGATTTTCGATAGTTTATCTAAATTAAGATAAACGCGGGTAGTTCGGGCCGATGGCGTCGAACCGCGCTCAGTGCTTGATCAGTTTGAAGCTCACCTGGTAGCGGTAGAAGCTGACGCTGGGCACCATCTGCAGCGCCCAGCGCAGCTTCTGGTCATCATCCAGCGCGATGATCGCGCCTTCCACGGTCTGGTGCGGCTCGGCGATCTGCTCTTTGACGTAGCCCATGTAGCGCAGGATCTGGCCCACCACCACGTCGGACGCGCGGCCGCGCTTGAGCTCCACCACCAGCAGGCGCTGTCCGTCCTTGCTGACGGCCAGGATGTCGATGGGCCCGGCGTCGGTGCCGTACTGCTGACCTACCAGCTCGCCATCTTCCTCATAGATCTTGAAGTGTTGCGCGAGCTCGGTCTGCGCCCAGTTCTTCACCAGGAAGTCCTCCAGGTGCCTCTCCATCGCGAAGGCCACCGGGTCTTCCACCACCGGGTCGGTGGCCACGATGCTGGGCGCGGCCTGGCCGGGCAACGCGGCCAGGAACTGCTCAATCTCCTGGTGGTACTCAGTGATGGTACTCACCGTGCCGATGGAGCCAGTGGAGTTGCGCAGCGCCTCGCTCATCGCCGCGCGGGCGATGGTCAGCGGTAGCCACTTCACCGGGCGGCGGTGCGGCAGCACCTTCCCGGGAGCGTAGTGGTAGCCGCCTTGCACCTCGCCCACGTGGTACTGGCCGGTGCCATCCGGGCACAGCACCATATCGCCGGTGCGGATGCCCTTGGCCACCGTCCACAACGCACCGCAGGCCAGGCCTGCCGCGATCTTGCTCTTGTCAGGGTGGCCGGCCAGGAACACCGGGATGAAGGCGGCGTTGAACTGCCGCCATTCCTCTGGCAACTGACCGCTCAAGTCTTGCTCTATGCCGAAGTCTGCGCCGATGAAGCCTCCCGCCAGGCACTCGGCCGCATGGACGCTCTGGCGGCCCAGCATCACGCGGTAGTAGCGCTTAGCGGGTTGGGTCATGCGGTGGGTTCCACGAGGCGGATGCGGCCGGTCAGCAGGGCTTGGGCCATGGCTTGCTTGAGGGCGCGGGCTTTGGTGAGGCGCGATTCGAGGGCGGCGATCTCAGCGTCCATGTCCGAGAGAACTTTCCCAATGGCGACTTGCTCCTCGAGCAGCGGCAGCTTGGTCGGTATGGAGTCTGAGATGCTCTTATTGATGTTGGTTAGCGCAGAAGATTGAGAGTTATCTATCAACCATTGCCGAGTTCCAGCTGATCTCAACCAGTAAAACAAGAATCGAGCGTCGGCAACTCCGATCCTGGCTCTGGCCCGATAAGTGAAGCCGGAGAAAGTGACCGGCTCGGCACAACCTAGAAACAGGCTGGGATAGCCAATCCCTTCGCGTTTCACCGAAGACTTTCCGAACACAATGTCGCCGACCTTGAGCGCGTTTTCCTGAATCTCTGCCGGAGAGAGCTCAATTCGCCCGAGCACATCCTGCGGAATTGAATTGCCGTGATACAGATCTTGAACAGTTACGTACAGGACTCCTCGCCCCATGAAGCCAAGCGGCTTGTTGATACCTGTGGCAATCTCTGCGGCGTCTTTTAGCCTTCCAACTCGCCACTCTCCCTGAAACCCCGGCAACCGCTGCTTGCCGGTGAGCAATACCTGCATGGCGCCTTGCGTGATGCTTCCGTGACTTGGCCACCATCAATCTCTGCGGTGGTGATCCAGGGAATGTCGCCATCCCAAAATGCTGCCACTTGCCGGCTTGGTGTGCCGCCGGCAGTCACTTCGGCCATCTCGCCAATCGGCTTGTCGATCCAGTCAATCGGAATGTCACCTGCCTCGGTTCGCTTGAACTGAGAGCTCAGGTACTTGGCACTGGGCTCCCTCACTTCCATGCGAACCCCACCGCTACCAGGTCGTCCAGCCTCGCGATGTGCTGGAGTTCTATCGCGACCTGACGGAGCTCTCGGGCTTCGAGCTGGAAACTGCGGGTGTCCTCAAGGCCGGCCGCAAGTTCTGGGCGCTGGCCCGCACCGGCAAGCAAGCCAGGCTCAAGGGCACCGATGTGGTCAACGGTTACCTGCACTACAGCCCGCGCACTGAGGATGCCTATGTCTACTGGACCCGGGCGTTCGTCCGCTGGCATGGTTTGCGGCATCCGGCGGAGATGGGAGGGCCTGAGGTCGAGGCTTTCTTGACCCACTTGGCTGCCGGTCGCGGCCTCGCACCGTCCAGCCACCGACAGGCGCTCTCGGCCCTGCTCTTCCTCTACGACAAGGTGCTAGGGCTGAGCTTGCCCTGGATGACCGACATCGGGCGCCCACAGGTCAAGCGCAGGATTCCGGTGGTGATGTCGCCAGAGGAGGTGTCGGCAACGCTGGCTCACCTCTCGGGCGAGCATTCGCTTCTTGCACGCTTGCTCTATGGAACCGGTCTTCGGATCACAGAAGCCCTGCAACTGCGGGTCAAAGACCTGGACTTCGGGCATCGGTCGCTCATCGTCCGTTCCGGCAAAGGCGGCAAGGATCGCGTCGTGATGCTTCCGCAATCCCTGACGCTGGAACTGCAGGCCCAGCTTGCGCGCGCGCGCCTCGTGTGGGCCGCCGATGTTGAAGTTGGTCAGGCCGGGGTCGAGATGCCCTACGCACTGGAGCGCAAGTACCCACGAGCCGGCCAGTCCTGGGCCTGGTTCTGGGTCTTTCCTCAAGACCATCTATCGACCGATCCTCGCAGCGGCGTGATTCGGCGCCACCACCTCTACGACCAGACCTTTCAGCGTGCGTTCAAGCGGGCGCTCCAGGCCGCCGGAATCGCCAAGCCAGCAACACCACACACGCTTCGGCATTGCTTTGCAACGCACCTCCTGCAAAACGGCAGTGACATCCGAACGGTGCAGGAGTTGCTGGGCCACGCCGATGTGGCAACCACCATGATCTACACCCATGTTCTCAAGGTTGGCGGTGGCGCCGTGCAAAGCCCGTTGGACTCGCTGCCCACAGCTGAGGTGCCGCCAAGCAGTCGTTGGTGAGCGACAGCAGCCAGCCTTGTGCTGCCATAGCCGGGCGACCGGCAAGTTCACCGCCTGTAGCGGGTAACGCCGCAGCTTCACCGCGCGTGCGTAGCATGGTGACTACGCCCACTACTCACGGGTGATGCCTGCCTGTTCAAGCATCCATGATTCAATCTGGTCATGCCACTTGCGCAGTAAGTCCAGCGGTCTCCGGCGATAGTGCTTCTCGGCAATGGCTGAAGGCTTGTGGCCTTGAATCTGGGCGACGACCCCAACTGGTACCTCGCACCATTCGGACAGCGTACCGAAGGAGCGGCGTAGACCGTGCAGCGACACATGGGGGAGCTTTGCTGCCTCAAGCGCCCGGATGTGCGCGAGGCGCGGTTCTGCGATCTTGCCGTCTGCGGAGGTCATGCTTGGGAAAACCCATGGTGACGGCGCCCAGGCCTTGCCGCGTGCCTCGAGCTGTGCCAGCACACGTTTGCTGGGTTGGGTCTCATTGAAGGTCTTTAGCTCACGTAGCAGCTGAGCCAAGTAGGGCGGAAGTGGAATGGTCCGGCCACCCGTGCCCTCCACCTTGTCGTTCAATTTGAGGCTGCGCCACTCAAGATCAACGTCAGTGTCCCATCGCGCTGCGGCAAGCTCTTCGCGTCTGGCGCCCGTGATCAACAGACCCTGCAAGTAAACCGAGTGAACCAAGTTGGGCAGAGCGCGTACCTCGCGGAACCAGGCCGCCAGTTGTTCTCTCTGGAGCGAGTCGCCGTCTTTGGCGCGTACTCGCGGCACGACATCTTTGACGTCGCGTCCAGTGTAGGCGTCGACGGGGAGTAGGCCACGATACGTGGGGGTGTCGTTGCACCAACGGATGAACGCCCGCAGAAGTCTGAACGCAAGAGCGGCCATGGTTGGACGTTGAGCGGCTTCCGGTGCTAGCCACGTAGCAACGACCTCACCGCTCAGGTCGGCGAGTCGTATGGGTCGGAGTGTCGCAAGTGGCCCGGGCTGCGTGACGCCACCCCCCTTTCTTTTGGGCCTCCCGCCCTTGTCTGCCAGGCGGATGTGATCCCGATGATGGAGGTCTCCCCACGATGAGCGACGTGCTGAGACGTACTCATCCCATGCCTCACCGAACGTGGCATCGCGACGCTTGGCCTCGACTTGGCGAGCTGCGTGTGCGGCCTGCTGTTCAGCTCGGTGCTCTCGTGGATCAATGCCACTATCGATCAAGCCGCGCAGGCGGTTCGCTTCAGCACGTGCTTTGCCAAGCTCCCATGAGCGGGTGTCGCCGATAGTCGTTCGGATCGTGCTCCCGAACAGCCTCGCCTCGAAGATGTACGCCTTGGCGCCCGAGGATGTCGCTCGAACTCCAAACCCAGGGGTCTTGATGTCCCAGAAGATCGACTGCAGCTTCCCCGGCTCACACGCGAATCCCTCGACGCGGGCGACTGTGAATCCTTGTTTTGCCATGTTTCCCGGTGCTGGGGTGTTCCGTGTAGGCACCATGTAGGCACCATGTAGGCAAATTCTAGGAATTTTGATCGCTGCGGGTCAATGCTGATCTAAAGTTGGATGAGATGGAAAATCAATAAAATCAATAGGTTATGATAAAAATTCAACGCCGATCAATGTGCTTGAAAAGATGACTTGTAGGGACTCATAATCCCTTGGTCACAGGTTCAAGTCCTGTACGGCCTACCACTTGATCCATGCGGCGCAGTCTGCGCCGCCCGACTTGCGTGGTCGGATTCCCGCGATAGCAGAGGGATTCGGATAGGCGGTCGCCCTTCGACGAAGTTGCAATTGCTTCACCAGCAACCGCAACCCGAAGGAGTCGACATCACCACAGCCACCACCCAGCCCGCTACTAAAACGCCCAACGTTACCCAGCAGCTCGGTTCGATGCAGCCGGCGGCCCGGGGTGTTGTGCTTGTCCTTCGCGCAGGCGCTTGCCGAAGCTGCGGGACTGAATCGCACCGGCGCCGGCATCCGCCTCCGTCGCTGGCGTGCTATGCGGCTGGCACCCCGGCGGCCTGGCCGACTCATCAGAGCGGAAAAAGCCCGGCACTGCCGGGCTTCTAATTTGCCGTATCGGGCGCAACGGGTGCTCGGCCCCGTCACGACTTCAACGCTTGTGCTTCGTCTTGTCGGCGATGGTGTAAGTCTGGCCCGACTTGGGAGTCGGGGGCAGCGGTTCACCACGCACAACGGTGACCTCATTGCGGGTCGTGTTGTTGCGGTACTGCCCGGACACGGGCGCTTTGGTACCAGGAGTCAATTTGCCAGTAGATGCCATGATGGGCCTCACGAGTTGATGGTTCGAGATGCCGGCGCCTTGCGGCGCCGGCCTGTTCGTCATGCGCGCTTACTGCTTGCTCTTGCGACGAACGACGATGCGAAACGGACGACCGTTAGGCCGCCGGATCACCTTCCCGGACTTGAGGCGGATGGTCATCGTGTAGATGACCTCGCCCTCCTCGCCCGAGAAGCCGAACATGTCTTGCTGTTTTGCCGACATAGTTCACGCCTCCATAGGAGAGGACTCGAACAGCAAACTCGTGATCTTGAAGTTCTCGGCCGCCGGCCATAAACTTCAGGCGCTTTCCCCAAAGCACACGAGAGACTTCTGGAGTCCGTTCAGAAGTCTTTTTCCTAGAAACGGTCAAGTTAGCGCTTGGCCGTTTCGCCTTTTCAGATCTCATTCTTCGCCCTCAGCTTGTTGAACCGCGTTTCCGCGGCCTGGGCTGAGACACCGAACATCAGTTCAATGTGCACGGCGCTCGCGACGCGCTGCTGCTCGATCTGGTCCAGAGGCATCAAGAACTCGGCCGCGAAGGTGTTCGCCTGCCATTCAGAGTCCTCGAACATCTTGCAGGTGCCGCCCGAGTCGCGGTTGAACGTGCGGCGATGGGCGAGAGCGAGATGGCCGAGTTCATGGGCGACCGTGAAGAGCGCGCGCGGTTCGCCGCGACATGCGCTGCGATACACGCTCTGGCGGATTGTCAACGTCACGGTGTCTGGAACCCAGCAGGCCTCGACGCCGCGCGGCAGATCCGCATCGGCATCATCGACCACATCGACGGTGACACCGTACTTCGTCAGATCCTCCAAGACGCGCTCTGCATTGAAGCGAGAGCCGGTGATGCCAAACAGAGCGCGCAGCCGCTGAGCGTTGAGTCGAATGTCTGCCGTGCTGCGCGGCGAGACTTTGAAGCCGTTGAGGGGGCCGTGTCCAACGATGGTCATTTCTTCTTGTCTCCTTGCAGGCCTTGCAGCAAACGCTTGAAGGCATTGACATCCTCGGAACTCAGCGACGAGGACTGGACGCGCGCGAAGCCAGCGACGAGCATCTGGTGCTCGCGCGACAGGCCCTCCAGCGACACGGATTGATTCGAGGCGTCCGCTGCGGCGCCCAAGTTCGCGACGTTGACGCCGCGCAGGCTGAAGAAGCCTTCGATCTTGGCGACCCACTCTGTGGGCACCTTCTTGCGGCCGGTTTCCATTGCACTCAAGAACGACGGGGTCGTGCCGAGGTCGTCGGCCATTTGCATCATCGTCACGCCTGCGTCGATCCTTGCCTTTCGTACCTTCTTTCCAAATTCAGTAAGCATTGCGTCTCCCGGGCTGGTTGCGGATATGGGTTGTGGGTTAAGCCCGCTACGGCAGTCAAATTTAACCATATCGGTGGAAATTTTGCAACTGGGCGGTGGCGTGGTGGTACTTGTTGGGAAAATGTGCCGAAAGTTACACCCGCGAAGCCGGCAGCCCGGCCCGCCAGCCGGCGCGGAGGGGGAAGGCAGGGGGTAGGGTGCGGAGGCCGGCTGCGGCAGCGCCTGGGTGGTTTTGCCAGCGGTCGCCCTAAGACCTGCGTGCAGCCGAGCGGCACCGGTCATGCCGGCACTGGGTAGCGGCACACGATTGGGTGTCCTGTGCGCATCACACGACCCGCGAGATGAATCATCTGCCCTCGGCCCGACACTTGGTCAAACAGGTGGCGAACTGCGTGCGGGATGGCTTCTTCGAGAGCAGGGCACCCTGGGAGCATGACTATCTGGCCTTGCGACTCCTTCAGCTGACCGATGCTTGGCAGTCCGTCCAACCCCGCTCCGGCGGCCAGGCCAAATCCTCGTCCGAAGCGCCGGTGCTGAAGCTGGAGCAATTGCTGTCGCGCTCACCCTTGCTGCGGACTGCGCCCGCCCTGGAGGGGGAGGAGCGCTGGCCCGCCTGCCGCTGAGCGCTGCTCGGCGGCAGAGACGGTGTCTCAGGCCCATCACGCTGGCGCACCGGCAGACCCGTGTTGCCCCCTCACTCCCTCTCAATCTTCAAGGCACTCAGCACGCTGCCCTGCAGCGTGCCCTTGACCTCCAGGAAGCGGCCCGGCTGCAGGGTGCTGGCGCTCAGGCCCTTGAAGGCGGTGCTGGTGCTGTCGTAGCGCACGGTCACGCTGCTCAGGCTGGGCGCGCGGCCGTCCTGGCTGTAGAGGCTCAGCTCAAACTCGCCGCTGCGCACCGCGCTGATCGTGCCCTTGAGTTCCACCACCTCGCCGGCGGCGGGCGCGCTGGCGCTCCCGGTGGCGGCCGGCACACCCGAGGCGGGCACGGCCGCGGCGCAGGCGCCCTCGGCTTCCACGCGGGTGACCTGGAAGCGGCCGCTGGCGTCTACATAGCCCTTGAGCTCCACCGGCGTGCCCGCGCTCAGGCAGCTCAGTGCGGACTTCTCGAAGCTGGCCTGGGCCAGGTCCACGGTCAGATCGCCCGCGGGCAGGCTGCCGGCAAAGCGTTCCTTGTGGCTGGGGCTCAGGGTGAGCAGGCTGCCGCTCAGGCTGATCACCTTGCCCTTGAGCTCGGCATAGTCGGCGCGGGCGCCGCTGCCGCTCTTGGCCGCGCCTTCCAGCTCCACGGCCAGGGCCACCCAGCCGCTGCCCGAGCCCGTGCCGCTGCCGGGCTTGAGGTAGACCTCCAGGCGCACGCCGGCCACCACGGCGGCCAGCGAGCCCCGCTTGAAGCTGGCGCCGGCCAGGTCGATGTCCACCTGGCCGGTGGGGCCGCCGCTGCCGCTGGCGCTGATGGCCAGGGTTACCACGCTGCCGCTGAGCGCCAGCACCCGGCCCTTCACCTCCACCGAGCTGGCGGCGCTGCCCGCGGCGGGGCGCTGCTTCACCACGCGCACCGTGTACTGCAGCGCCGTGCCCTGGCCGCTCACGCTGCTATAGACCTCCACGCGATCCCCCACGGCCGGGCTCCAGCCCGGCTGCAGCACCGAGACGAAGCTGGTGTTGGCATCCAGCACAAAGACCTGGCTGCCGCCCGCGCCGGTGTCCAGCGTGAGGCTGCTGGCGCTCACGGCGCTGACCGTGCCCTTGATCTCGGCGTCGCGGTGGTTCCAGGCCGCGTAGTCGCTGGTGCCGGCCAGGCGGGTGGCGGCCACCAGGGTGCTGCCTTGCAGGCTGAAGCGTGGCAGGTCAAAGTCCAGGGCCAGCACGCCGCTGGCGCGGTCCCAGCCTTCGAGCTTGAAGCTGAGGTAGCCGCCGCTCAGGCTGAGGCTCACATCCAGCAGGCTGCCGTCCAGGCGCTGCAGCTGGGCGGCGCTCTCGGCATAGACGCGCACGCTCACCGCGTCCGCCGGGATCTGGGCGCTGGCGGCCAGGGTGCCGGCCTGGCGCAGGGTGCTGAGGTTGAGGTGGCGGCCGGGGCTGTAGCTGGCGATCTCGGTCTCCACGCCCGCGGCGTTCACCACGCTCACGCGGCTCAGCGTGACCCACACCGCGTCGTAGCCGGCGCTGAAGTCGTCGGTGAAGTACAGGGCCGCGGCGGTGGCCTTGGCCGTGGGGGCGGCATTGGCGCTGTCACTGGTGCTGCTGCCGCTGTCTGCGCTGCTGCCGCCACCGCCGCCGCAGGCGACCAGCAGGGCGCTGAGGGACGAGGCGGCCAGCAGGGCCAGGGGCAGGGCCTGGCGGGGGCGGCCGAGGGCGGTGGGCGTGCGGGCGGACAACTTCATGGACGGACCTTTCGAGGGTGGGGGACTTGTTGTGGAGAGGTGCCGGCGGGGAGGTGTTCACCGGCAGCGCCCAGCCTTGCGGCCGTGGATTAAGGCCCGCTGAAGCCCCCCGGTGGCGCCACAACTGCTTACCTTTCTTGCGACTTTGTGGCCGCCAGCCGTGGCGGCTAAGCTGCGCGCCTGTGTGCCACCCGCTCCAGGAGCCCTGTTCATGGCCGTGCCGGACCGCCCTTGTTGCCATCCCTTCGCCGTGTCGCCGGCCTCGGCCTCGCGCCGCCGCTGGCTGGGGGCTGCCGTGGCGGGCTGCCTGGCCGGGCCGGCGCTCGCGCAGGCGCCCGCTCCACCGCCCACACCACAGCCCACACCGCAACCCCCGCTGGCCGATATGCACACCCATCTGGGCCGGCGCACCCGTGCCCAGTCCACGCTGGACCTGGCCGAGGAGATGCGTGCCCATGGCGTGATGCTGGCGGCCTGGGCCTACTCCACCGACCGCGCCTATATCCGCAGCGAGCCCGATGGCATCCACCAGGTTGCCGAGCCCGACCCGGCGCGCATCGCCCGCGCCATGCGCGAGGAGATGCGCGCGAGCCGGCTCTATATCGAGCAGAGCGGCCTGGGCCTGGTGCTGGAGGCGGCCGATGTAGACCGTGCCCTGGCCGGCCATCCCAGCGTGGTGCTGGCGGCCGAGGGTGCCGACTTCATGCAGGGTCGGCTGGCCTTGTTTGACGAGGCGGTGGACGCCGGCCTGCGACATCTGCAGCTGGTGCACTACACGCGCAATGCGGTGGCGGACTTCCAGACCGCGCCGCCACGCCATGGCGGCCTCACCGACTTCGGCCGCGAGCTGCTGCGCCACGCCCAGGCGCGCGGCGTGTTGGTGGACCTGGCCCATTGCACCGAGGAGGCGGTGCGCCAGGCCCTGGAGATTTCCAGGCGGCCCATGGTCTGGTCGCATGGCTGGGTGGATGCCCAGCCGGGTTCCTTCGACGACCGCTTGGGCTGGCTGCGCCGCCGCCTCTCCCTGGCCACGGCGCGCGAGATCGCGCGGGCCGGCGGCGTGGTGGGCATCTGGGGGCTGGGCCTGAGCCGGCGCGGCCTGCGCTGGGATGTGGGCCGCGACGACGCCCAGGGCTATGCGCGCGCCGTGCTGGCCACGGTGGAGCAGCTGGGCGCCGCCCATGTGGCCCTGGGCACCGACCTGGCCGGCGTGGGCGAGAGCGCCTCAGTGCGCAGCTATGGCGATGTGCGCCGCGTGCTGCAGGCCCTGCGCGAGGGCGGGCTGAGCGAGACCGGCCTGGCCCAGGTCAGCCACCTCAACCACGCGCGGGTGATGAAGGCGGCGCTGGCGCGGGCCTGAGCGCCTCAGGCGCCCTGGAAGAAGAACTCCACCGGCACCAGCAGCTCCAGCTCCTCGGGCAGCTCGGGCGGAATGGCCGGCAGGGGCTGGGCGCACTGCACCGTCTGCAGCGCCGCCTGGTCCAGCTCGCCATGGCCGCTGGGCCGTTCCAGCCGCGCCATCAAGACCTGACCCTGGCGCCCCAGGCGCAGGCGCAGCAGCACCGTGCCCTGCTCACGCCGGGCACGCGCGCCGGCCGGATAGCTGCGAAAGCGCTCCAGCCGGGCCAGCACTCGGGCCTGCCAGCTCTCGCTGTGCAGACCGCCGGCCTGGGGTGCGGGCGGCAGGGCGGGGGCGGGCGGGGCCGCGGCGGGCGCCGCCTCGCGGGCTAGGGCCGGGGCCGGCGGCGGGCTGCTGAGCGCCGGGCTCGCCGCCAGGCTCTCGGCCGGCGTGGCGATCAGGGGCGGGGTGCTGGGCGCGGGCAGGGTGGCGGACTGGGGCCTGGGCTGGGGGCGCGCCACTTCGCGGCGCGCAGTCCGGGCCGCGCTCGGCGGCGCCTCGCGGGCTTCCAGCGGGCGCGGCGGCGCTGCGGCGGGCAGCCACTGCGCCTGCATCAGCACCGGGCGCGCGGGCTCGCTGGGCGGGGCCGCGGGTTCGGGGGACCACAGGCCCAGCAGCCCTGCCAGCAGCAGGCCATGGGCCAGGGCGCTGCAGGCCAGGCCCCAGCGCAGCAGCCGGCGGCGATTCAGCGGGGGCCGGGTCTTGCCCGCGCCGCCGGCCTTGGGGCCGGTCCCCGGGCGGGGCGCCGGCCGGCTCAGCACGAAAGCGGCGCACAGGCCCATCAGGGCCGCCAGGGCGCCGCCCAGCAGCCAGCCCGGACGGATCAGCCAGCAGCTCAGGCCCAGGCCCAGGGCCATGCCACCGCAGGCCCAGGCCTTGGCCGGTGCGGCGATGGCGCCCTGCTCGCGCCAGTGGCGCAGCGTGGGGCCGAAGCGGGGATGGGCCAGCAGCCGCGCTTCCCACTGCGGCGAGGCGCGGCCGAAGCAGGCCGCGGCGCCGATCAGGAAGACCGTGGTGGGCATCAGGGGCAGCAGGGCGCCCAGCACCGCCAGGCCCAGGCAGAGGAGGCCCGCCAGGCGCCAGAGCCAGGGCAGGACGGGCCGGGGGGGCGCGGCGGGCAGGGCCGTGCTCAGCATTCCAGCTCTTGCGCCACCAGGGCGTGCACCCGCTCGAAGGCCGTGCGGCAGGCGCCGCCCATGCGCTCAATCTGCTCGGGGGCCAGGCTCAGCGCATCCAGTCGGCTGGTGAAGCCGCGCCAGTGGCGCAGCCGGCCCTCGGGGTGGCCGGCCAGATGGCGCGCGCCATGCTCGGCATGCAGGCCCAGGGCCGCGGCCTCCTTGAAGAGCAGGGCCGCGCCCAGGTTGGACCCCTCGGCCACATAGAACCAGCCCAGGGCTTCGTCCAGGCTCAGGCCCGCGGTGGCCGGTGCACGCGCCGGGGCTGGGGGCCGGGCCGCGCCCAGATCGGCCAGGTCTTGCGCCACCGCCTCCAGGCGCTGGCGCTCGCCCAGATCGGGCAGCAGGGCCTGCAGGCCGGCATGCTCGAACAGCGGCTGCAGTTCCCAGTGGAACAGCCACTGCAGGCGCAGAAAGCGCTGGTACTGGGGCAGGCTGGCAAAGGGCTGGCAGCGCATGATGCGCTGGTCCAGGCGCTCATGGGTGGCGTGGCTGGCGGCCTTCAGGGCCAGGCTGTGGCTCAGCGGGGCGGTGGGGACCAGGGTGTCGGGCAGGGCGCTCATGGTGAGGAGGTCTTTCTTCTTGCTTGTGGGAGGAGGGGCCGCGGCTCAGAAGCGCAGGCCCAGCTCGGCGCGCAGGGTGCGGCCGGGGGCGGGCATGGGCGAGAGGGCCAGGGGGTCGAGGTAGTAGCGGTCGCCCACGTTGTCCAGGGCCAGTTTCAGCTCGGCACCGCGCGGCAGGCGCAGGCTGGCGAAGAGGTCCAGGGTGCGGGTGGCGGGGTAGTACTGCTGCAGCGTGGTGTAGGCATTCGTCTGCCAGGGCTGGTCCAGGCGCGAGAGCGGCGCGCTATTGCGCACCAGGCGGGCGCCCAGGGTCAGGCCGTGCTCGGGCAGGCGCAGGCCCAGGGTGGTGTTGATGCTGAACTTGGGAGGGTTCTGCACATTGGCGTAGGAGCCGCCGAAGCCGCCGTCGGCGCAGTCGGGCGCGTTCTTCACGCCGTACTTGGCCTGGCGCAGCGCGGCGGCGGTGGCGGCGTCGCAGGTGCGGGCGCGGGTGTAGTAGGTGGCCGAGAGCTCGCCGAAGAAGGGCCCGCCCTGGTAGGCCGACTGGAACTCCCAGCCCGCCGTCTCGAAGCGGTCCATATTGGCCATGCTGAAGCGGTAGCTGGCGGGGTCGTAGCTGCGGGTGATGTAGTCCTTCACCCGGTTCTCGAAGCGGGCCAGCTTGAGCGAGAGCCGGTCACCGGCGCGCCAGACCTCGTGCCGCGTGGTGGAGGCGCCCAGCTCCAGGCTGCGGTTGTGCTCGGGCCGGAGATGGGGGTTGGGCGTGATGAAGTGGTTGCCCACCGTGCTCTCGAACATGCTGGGCAGCTTGAAGCCCTCGGCGTAGCGCACATAGAGCAGGCTGTCGGCATCGGGCTTGAAGCTGGCGCTGAGCGTGGGGGCGAAGCGCGTGCCCTGGCGGCGCAGCGGTTCGTCGTAGCGCCAGGCCACGGGGATCTCGTCCATGAAGGCGCCGTTGTTGGGCGCGAAGGCCTTCCAGCTGTCAAAGCCCAGATCGGCCAGGGTGCCCAGGCGGTGGGGGCTGGCGCGCAGCGAGGCCTCGGTGAACTGGCCCTGGGCGTCGGGGTACCAGGTGACGTATTCCAGGGCCTTGCCGTCGCGGTAGACATGCACGGCGCGGCGCGGCACCTCCTGGGTCTGGGTGACATGGGCCTGGCGGTTGCGGTCCTGCAGCGTGTAGTGGATCAGGCGGCCGCCGGCCAGCAGGCTCCAGGCCTCGGCGGGCTTCCACTCCAGCGAGGCGCTGAGGCTGGTCTCCTTGCGCAGGCCGGAGCGCACATAGCGGTTGTTGCGCAGATCGGCTTCCACCACCGGCGTGCCCGGGCCGGGACCGGTTTCCTCATGCGTGTAGCTCAGGCCGTATTGCGCCTTGAGCGACTGGCCGCCCTCGAAGAAGAACAGCGAGCTGTTGCCCAGCTGCGCGCCCCAGCGCTGGCCGCGCACCTCGGAGCGCAGCGCATGCTGGTAGCTCTCGCCCTGCGGGTCGCCCAGCTGGTTGCTGGGCAGGTCGCGGCCGATGGGCGCATTGCCCACCACGCCGTTGAACATCAGGCTGTCGGAGCGGGTGAACCAGAGCTTGCTGCGCAGGTCCAGCAGGGACTGGCCCGCGGGCTGCCAGCGATGCTCGGCGGTCAGGGCCGTGAGCTTCATGCGGCCCGGCTCGAACTGCTGCATGCTGCCCTCGGGGTTGGCATAGGTCACCCACTCATTGGAGGCCGGGGTGCGCGAGATGGCCGAGGGCATGATCTCGCCATAGCGCGCGTTGAGGCGGCGCAGGCCCAGCTCCAGGGTCTGGTCCTCGCTCGGGCGCCAGGTGCTCTTGAGCAGCAGGGAGTGGCTGCGGCTGTGGGTATTGAGCACCTCCTCGCCGGGGCGGTAGTACTCGTAGACCGGATCGGGGTTCATGCCCGTGCCGCCGCTGCCGCGCTTGCTGCCCTGGTAGCGCTCGGCGCCATGCTGGCCCGCAAAGTAGTTGCCCTGGCGGCGTTCCACCACGGCGGCCAGCCAGTCCAGGCGCTCGCTGCGGCTGGCATAGGCGGCCGAGGCAAAGCCGCTGCGCGCGTCGAGCAGGCTGTTGCGCTCGCTGCGGTTCAGGGTGAGAAAGCCCGACTGCTCGCCGGCGCTGTTGTCGGCCAGGCCGCCGCGCAGGCGCCAGCCGCTGGCCGCGCCGGGGGCCAGGATGTCTTCGGGCAGCAGGGTGCGCATGCTCACCACGCCGGCAATCGCGCCCGCGCCGTCCAGGCTCAGGCTGGGGCCTTTCTCGATGCTCACCGCGCCAATCAGGTCGGGGTCCAGATAGCTGCGCTGCTGCTGGCCGGCATAGCCGCGGTACACATCCAGCGACTGCTGGCTGCCGTCCACTACCACGGCCACCCGGCCCTGGCCCTGCAGGCCGCGGATGTTCACGTCCAGCGCATGGCCGTTGCGCAAGTCGCCCATCTGCACGCCGGGCACGCCCTTGAGCATCTCGCCGGGCGAGGTGCCGCGAAAGCGCTCCAGGGTCTCGCGGTCGATGAAGGCGGTGGAGCGGGCCTCGCGGTAGACGGCCGCGGCCGCGTCGGCGGCGCTGGCGTGCAGGGCCAGACCGCCCTGCGCCGCTTCGCCCTGCACGCGCAGCGGGGCCAGGGCCAGGGTGCCCGTGGCCGGGTTGGGCGCGGTGGGGGCGGGCACCAGAGTGAGCACGCCCTGGGGCGTGCGCTGGGCCTGCAGGCCGGTGCCGGCCAGCAGGGCTTGCAGGGCCTGCTCCTGCCCGTAGTCACCGCGCAGGCCGGGGCTCTGGCGCTGGGCGGTGAGGCGCGCGTCCACCGAGATCAGCAGGCCGCTGTGGGCGCCGAAGCGGCTCAGCACCTCGGCCAGGGGGCCGGGCGGGATGTCGTAGCGCCGCGTGGCGCCGGGGGCGGCCGGCGCGCTGCCGGCGGCCTGGCGCTCGGTGGGCACCTGGGCCTGGGCGCCCAGCGGCAGGCTCAGCAGCAGGGCGGCCTGCAGGGCCAGGCCCAGGGCATGGGGACGAAGACGAGGAACAGCGGGAGATGCAGCAGCAGACATGGGTGGGGGTGGCGCGGCGGCCGGAAGGGTCGGGAGGGCAGGGCCCTCGGGGCTGGCTGGGCGACGGCATCTGCCGCGCGGCCTGGCTCTCCTTCTGCTTGCCGGGCGAGCGCGCAAAAAGGGAAGTGCGCTCGCAGAATTTTTTCTAGTCCGCCGCCTCCAGGCGGGTCCACAGCGGCAGGCGCTGGCGCAAACGCAGGCCGTGGGTGCCGGCCAGCCAGTGCAGCAGACGCTCGGGGTCGGCCAGGGGATAGCTGCCCACCAGGCGCAGGCCGGCCACGCCGGGCGCACAGTCCAGATGGCCGCGGCGGTAGCGCGAGAGCTCGGCCAGCAGCTCGTCCAGCCGCATCTCCTCGGCCACCAGCAGGCCGCGGCTCCAGGCCTCTTGCAGCAGGCGGGCGGGGCCTTCGTCCTGCCAGCGCCCGGCATGCAGGCGAAGCTGGCGACCGGCGCCCACCCAGCGGCTTTCGCCCGCATGGCGCGCGCGCAGAGCCACCCGACCCTGGTAGACGCTGAGCAGGCCGCCGCGGCCGCCGGCATCCTGCTCTTCGCGCCATGCGAAGCGGCAGGGGCGGTCGCTGGCGGGCTGGAGCAGGGCGCTGTCGCTGCGCAGCTGCAGCGGGCTGCCGGCCGCCGTCTGCAGCAGCAGCTCGCCGCGCAGCAGCGCCAGGGTCTGGGCGTCTTCGCCCGGGCGGGCGCGGCTGTCGGTGTTGAGCCAGAGCGCGTGGCCGCCCGCCAGCGGCCACTGGCCCTGCTGGCCCAGGGCGGTGCGCCAGGGCGCCTGGCTGGCGTCCCAGGCCTGCAGCAGCTCGGGGCCTAGCAGGCTCAGGCCGCCCAGGGCCAGCAGGCCGCCAGCGCCGCGGCGCAGCAGGCGGCGCCGCGCCTGGCCGCGCGACTCGGCCCCGGCCAGGCTGGCCTCGGCCAGGCCGGCGGGGGCGGGCTCGGGCGGCTGCAGCGCGCCCCACAGGGCCTGCAGCTCGGCCCAGGCGCGGGCGTGCAGGGGCGAGGCGGCGTGCCATTGCTGCCAGGCCTGCAGATCCTGGGCCGCGGCCGGCGTGGCCTGAGGCGGCTGCAGGCGCACAAACCATTCGGCCGCCTGGGCGCGCACGGCCTCGGGCAGACGCTCAGTCGCCATGCGCTTCCCGCAGGCGCAGCGCGTGCTGCAGGGCCTGGGCCATGTAGTGCTTGACCATGCGCTCGGACACGCCCAGGCGCGCCGCGATCTCGGCATAGCCCAGGCCTTCCAGCCGCGCCATCAGAAAGGCCTGGCGCGGCCGCTCGGCCAGGCCGTCCAGCAGGCGCTGCAGGGCGTGCAGCAGCGCCAGCAGCTGGGCCTGGGTTTCGGCCGAGGGCAGCAGGGCCGGCGGCTGGTCGGCCAGGGCCTGCAGATAGGCGGCCTCCAGGTCCTGGCGCTGCCAGTGGTCCACCAGCAGGCCGTGGGCGATGGTGCTCAGGAAGGCGCGCGGCGTGCGCAGCTCCTCCAGCAGGGCGGCGGGCTGGCGCAGCAGGCGCAGGAAGGTGTCCTGCGCCAGGTCGGCCGCGGTCTCGGGCTGGCCCAGGCGGCGGCGCAGCCAGGCCTGCAGCCAGCCGTGGTGCTCGCGGTAGAGCTGTTCCAGACGCGCGGGGGCCGCGCTCGCACTGCTCGCCATGCCCGCACTCACCAGCGGTAGGACAGGCTGGCCACGGCGCGGCGCAGGCTGCCGTACCAGCAGTCGCCGCGCTCCAGGCAGCTGGCGATATAGCGCTTGTTGCCCACATTGCTCACATTGAGCGCGGCCTGCCAGCTGCCCTGTTCCCAGGACAGCAGCAGATCGCCCAGGGTCTGGCCCGGGGTCTGGGTCTGGTCGATGCCGTCGCTGCTGCGGCCCACATGGCGCAGGCCGGCGCCGGCCTTGAAGCCGGGCAGGCCGTAGTCATCCAGGCGGTGCACGGCCCAGAGCGAGGCGGCGTGACGCGGGATGCCGCTGAGCTGCTTGTCCAGGTACTGCTCCTCCTGGTGGCCCACGCGGGTCTGGCGCGCCTCGGTATAGCTGTAGCTGGCGATCAGGTCCCAGCGCGGCAGGCTGCCCTTGAGCTCCAGCTCCAGGCCCTGGGCCGTGACCTCGCCGCGCTGCAGCTGCTTGCCCACGTTCAGCGGGTCGGCGCTCAGGCGGTTCTTTTCCTTGAGCCGGTAGAGCGCGGCGCTGGCGCTCAGGCGCTGGTCGGCCGGCGCCCATTTGAGGCCGGCCTCCAGCTGGCGGCCGCGCTTGGGCTTGAAGGCGCGGCCGGCGGCATCGCTGCCCGCCACGGGCTCGAAGGACTCGGAATAGCTGGCATAGGGCGACCAGCCGCCGTCCAGCAGATGCACCAGGCCCAGGCTCTTGGAGGTGGCGCTGTCGCGCTGGCGGGTCTGGCTGCCGTCCGTGGCCTGGCTGTCGCTGCGCACGCGGTCATGGCGCAGGCCGGCCACCAGCACCCAGCGCGGGTCGAACTTGATCTGGTCCTGCAGCAGCAGGCCCCATTGCTGGCTGGCCATGCGGCTGGGGTCCACCGGGCCCAGCACCGGCAGGGCAAAGCGGCCATAGACCGGGGCGTAGACGTTCAGCGGCGTGGCATCGCCCTGCCAGCTGTGGTTGCTGCTGCGCTGGCGCAGCGCATCCACGCCCAGCAGTAGGGTGTGGCGGGTGGCGCCCAGCTGCAGCCGGCCCTCCAGCTGCAGATCGCCCTGGGTGATGCGGTGGCGGTCGTCGGCCGCGTACCAGGTGCGCTTGAGGTAGCTGCCCGCGGCATCGGGCTGGCCGGCGGCGTTCTGGTAGCCTTCCCACCAGTTGGCGTACATGCTGCGCATGCGGCCGTCCACGCGGTCCTGGCGCAGGCGCTGGCGCAGGGTCCAGCGCTCGGAGAGCTGCTGCTCCCACTCATAGCCCAGGCGGCGGCGCTCGCCGCCATAGGTGTCCCAGGCGGGCTCGCCGATGAAGGTGTGCGGCGAGAGCCAGCCCTGGGGGCCGGGGCGCAGCGTGCCCTCGATGGGGAAGAAGGCATTGGTGTTGCCGGAGCGGTCTTTCTGGTACTCGCCATAGACCGTCAACCGCGTGGCGGGGCTGAGCTGCCAGCTCAGCGAGGGGGCCAGCAGGCGGCGGCGGTCGAAGGCATGCTCGACCTGGGTGCCGCTGTCCTTGAGCAGGCCCACCACGCGCAGGCGCAGGCGGCCCTGGTCGTCCAGGGCCTCGCCCACATCGGCCTGGATCTGGCCGTGCCCGTAGCTGCCCCATTGCAGGCCCAGCTCGCGCTGGTTGTCGGCCTGGGGGCGCTTGGAGATCAGATTGACCACGCCGCCCGGGCCGTTCTGGCCGGCCACCACCGAGCTGGGGCCGCGCAGCACCTCGATGCGCTCGAAGGCATAGGGCTCGCTGCGCACCACGCCCCAGGAGCCGCTGAGCGGCAGGCGCAGCCCGTCCAGCAGCAGGGCGCCGTCGCTGCCGCCGCGCAGGCTGTACCAGTCGCCGCGGTTGTCCAGGCCATACATCTCGCTGCGCACGCCGGCGCTGTAGCGCAGCACCTCCTGCAGGTTCTGGGCGTTCTGGTCGCGGATCTGGTCGGCGGTGATCACCGAGATGGACTGCGGCACTTCCGACAGCGGTGTGTCGCTGCGCGTGGCCGTGCTGCTGCGCCGTGCGGCGTAGCCCAGCACCGGGCCGCCGGCGCGCTCGCCTTCGGCCCGGGCACGCACCACGGGCAGGGCGTTCTCGGCGGGCTGATCGCTGGGCGCTTCGGTGGCGGTGGGGGTGTCGGAAGCGCGGGCCTGGGCCCAGGCCGCGGGCAGGGCGCCGCACAGCAAGGCGGCGGCCAGTGCGCACGCGCGGGGGCGTGGCAGGGCAGAGGATGTCATGGCAAGACCTTCCAGCGGCAGCACGGAACGCACACCCGCCGCCGCTGGACGGAAGAACGCGGCGGGTGGCGGTGGCTGGCGGGAAGGCTGGCGGCGCAAGGCCCGCCGTGGCGGCGGGAAGCGGACTATTCTAGTTGAGAATAATTCTTATTGCTGAACTGCGAAGTTCAGTGAGCCCGGCCTGGGGGGCCGGCGTTCAGGGGTGCAGGCGCTGCAGCAACTGCCGGGTCTGCAGCTCGGCCTCGGTGGCGCGCTCCAGCGGTGAGCGGCACAGGCCGGCGCGCGCGTAGTGCAGGTTCTCGTAGAGCTCGGCGGTGGCGGGGGCCACGGCCAGCAGGCGGTCCAGATCGGCGCTGGGCGGGGTCTGGGCGAGCAGCTGGCTCAGGCGCTGGCTGAGCTCACGGTACTGGGCGGCGTCGGGGCGGGGGCCCTGGCGTTCCACGCGCTCCAGCAGGGCAGCCAGTTCGGCCAGGCTCTGCAAATGGCGCGGCAGTTTCAGGGTGGTGCTGTGAACTTGCATGGTGATGAACAACCTCCACCGCGGCATCTGGGGCCGCGGCACGGGTTTTCAAGCCGCGCCCGGCCCTTGAGTCGCGGCGCGCTCGGCCGCGGCGGCCAGACGGCGGGCGTCCTGCACCGCCACATGCAGGCGGCGCAGCAGCCAGGGCTGCGGGTCCTCGGCCGGGCTGCGCTCGGGCAGCAGGGCCAGGCGGCTGGGCTCGACCGGCCCCTGCGGCGCTTCCAGCAGGGCGCGCTGCAGGGCTGCATCGGCCTCGTCCAGCGCCTGGCGCAGGGCGGCGGCGTCCAGGGCCTCGCGGCGCCGGCTCAGCATCAGGCGCAGCATGGAGAGATGGGCCATCAGGCGGTGGCCATGGTCCAACAGCTCGGCCAGCTCGCGCAGGGGCAGGCGCACCCGCGCCGGCTCGGCCCCGGCGCGCTGCAGCATGGCGCCCAGGGCGCCCAGGGCCTCGTAGGCCTGGCGGCGGGCCAGGCGCTGGGCGGCGGCGGAACCGGCCTCGGCGCCCAGAATGCTGTGGGCATAGGCCGCCAGCGCGCGCCGTGCGCGGCCCAGAGTCAGCGGTAGCAGGCGCCGCTCCCAGGCCGGCAGCACAAAGCAGAAGGCCCAGGCCAGCAGGGCGCCCAGCAAGGTGTCGGCCAGGCGCTCGCCGATGGCAAAGCCCGCCGCGGGCTGGGCCAGATGCTGCTGCAGCAGGGCCATGACCGTGGCGGCGCTGGCCGTCACCAGATAGCGCTCCAGCGCAAAGCCATGGGCCAGGCCCACGGCCAGCAGAAAGACCGGTGCCACCCAGGCGCTGCCGCCCAGCTGGGCCAGGCCCAGCACCAGCAGGCAGCCCAGCACCGTGCCGCCTACCCGGGCATTGCGCCGCGCCAGGGTCTGCTCCAGATTGCCGCGCAGCACCACGGCCACGCTGAGCACCAGCCACTGTGGATGGGCGGCCCAGGGCAGGTGCAGGGCCAGGGCATGGGCACAGCCCAGGGCCAGGCCGAAGCGCAGGGCGTGGCGCAGCACCGGCGAGCCCAGGCTCAGGTGCTGGCGCAGGCTGGCCAGGGGCCAGCCCTCGGGCGCCACGAAAAGGCGCAGCTCCTCGGGGCCCAGCGGCAGCTCGGGCGTGGCGCCTCCCAGCAGGGCCTGGATGCGCGCCAGGTCTTCGTCCAGATGACGCAGGCGGTCGCGCAGGGCCGGCAGCAGACGCACCCGCGCGTCGCCGCTGCGCGCCGCAGCGTCCAGCAGGGCCTGCCAGGCCTCGGGTTCGGCCGGCGCCGCCAGCGCGCTGCGGGCGCCGGCCGCGCGCGCGGCCGCCTGGCGCAGCGCCGCGCCCAGGGCGCGCAGCCGGGCCGCCACCGCGGCACGCACGCGGCGGGCCACCTCGTCGTCCCCCAGCAGCTCCAGATCCAGCCGGCTGGCCAGCAGGATGTCGCGCAGATCGATCAGCTGCAGCAGCACCGCGCTCTCGCGCGCCGCGCGCTCGCCGGGCGGGGCGGCGAAGAGCAGGTCGCGCGCCGCCTGCAGGCGCTCGGCCAGCTGCGATTCCTGGCGCAGCCAGGCGGGCAGCTCCTCGCCTTCGCGGGGCGAAGGTGCCTGATCCAGCAGGTCGGCGCGGGCGTCCAGCAGCCGGGCGCTGGCCTCCATCGCGGCGCTCAGGGCCAGGCTGCGGTAGCGCCGCAGCAGCAGGGCCAGGCTGAGCTGGGACCAGAGCAGATAGGCCAGCACGCCGGCCAGATGCCACAGGCCAAGGCGCAAGGCCTCGGCCCCCGGCTGGGCGGCGGGCGGGTGTGCCAGGGTGAAGACCAGGGCCAGCACCGGGGCGAAGGTCAGCGGGCCGGCGCGCGGGCCCCAGGCCATGCAGAGCATGGCGGCCACGCCCAGCGCGGCGATGGCCAGGGTGAGCACGCCTGGCCAGGGCCGCAGCAGGGTGACCATCACCGCCACCGCGCAGCCCATCAGGCCGCCGGCCAGCACCCGCCCCCAGCTGCGCCGGTGGGTGGTGGGCAGGTCGGAGAGGCTGGCGAAGATGGCACCGCTCACCGCCAGCTGGGCCGCGGCGGGGCCGGCCGCCAGACCGAAGAGCCCTTGCAGCAGGCCGATGCCCAGGGCCACGAAGCAGCCGTTGATCACGTGGGCGGGCAGGCGGTACAGCGGCATCGGCGACGGGAGAGAGGGGGGAAGAAGCGGAGCATAGAGCAGCCGGGGTGCGAGGGTGGGGCGGCGTGTCAGCGCTGTCTGACAAGGGACCGCGCGCTCCGCCGATTCCGGCGCCTGCGGCTCGCGGCCCACACTGTCACCATCCCTTCACAGGAGAACAAGACCATGAACACGTCCCGCATCCTCAAGTCCCGTCTGCCCCTGACCCTGGCCACCCTGGCCCTGAGCCTGAGCCTGGGCGCCTGCGCCAGCATGAGCCACCGCGAGGTGAGCACCGCCGTGGGCACCGCCGTGGGCGGTGTGGTCGGCGCGGCCGCCACCGGCGGCAGCACCGTCGGTACCGTGGGTGGTGCGGTGGCCGGCGGCATGATCGGCAATGAGCTGAGCAAGCGCCGTCGATGATGTTTTTCTGAGCACCCGAGGGGGCTGCGGCCCCCTGTCCTTTGCCTCTGACCCGCCAAGGAGATTGCCCATGCTGCCCGTCCTGCCTCCCGATCCCGCCGCGCTGCCCCAGCATGAGATGGCGCACGTGGTGCAACTGCCCCGCAGCGCCGACCTGGTGCTGGGCTATGAGGGCGCCTTCCCCTTTCTGGTGAGCGAGAACGAGGACACGCCCGAGGCCGAGGCCTGAGCGCACCGCCGCACACCCCGCTCACGACACGCAAGAAACCGGGCCTGATGCCCGGTTTTCTTTTTTGGGTCCACCGCGCTCAGCGCGGCTGCAGCAAGAGCACCGGGCAGGGCAGGACTTGGCTCAGATAGGCCGCATCGGCATGCAGGGCCAGCAGCTCGAACTCGCGCTGCTGCACGCGCAGGCGATAGCGCTCGCGGGCCGGGTCGAGCAGCTCGGCCTCGCCGATCTCGGGCTGGCCGGCGCGCATCAGGGCCAGGTGCTGGCGCAGCGCGCTGGCGAAGTCGGCCGGCATGCCCTGATCGCGACAGGCGGCCGGACATTCGAACAGGGCCACCAGGCAAGACGCTGCATCCTCGCGAGCGCAGCGCAGCAGATCCTGGGCCAGCACCTCGGCGCTGACCGGATCTCCCAGGCATTGGTAGAGCCGCAGGCGGGTATGGGCCTCGTGCAGCGGCTGAGGGGCAACGGCCGCCAGCCGCTCCAGCAGGTAGCGGCGGAAGGCGGGGCTCAGGCCCTCGGTGCTGGTGGGCTGGCGCAGATCATCCAGGATGGCATCCATGCGGGACTCCGGGCCGCGCGCCCGCAGCCCTCAACCCTGGGGACGCAGCAGGGCCAGCAGTTCGAGCGCGGCCGTGGCGGGCGCGGATTCGACGGGGCCGGGCTGCAGCGGCAGCAGGGCAAGGCTGAGCGCGCAGACGATGGGGTAGATGACGAGAGGCCCGAGACGACGCAGTGACTGGATCATGGTCTGCTCCCTGCGGGGCCTGATGAGGCCCCGACCCTGGTCTTGACTCTAGGCCTCCCGGGGAGGCCGCGTTGGCGGCGGGGTTGCTGGGCGCGCGGCGCGCGCTCAGCCCTTGCGCAGCAGGCCGACGATGAAGCTCACCACGGCCATCAGCACGAAGACGAAGAACAGCACCTTGGCGATGCCGGCGGCGCCGGCGGCGATGCCACCGAAACCGAAGAGGGCGGCGACCAGGGCGATGACGAAGAAGACAACGGCGTAGTGCAGCATGAGGGACTCCTTGTGTTGAGGGACCGGGGCTACTGCCCCATGTCCTCTACTGTAGGAATCGCCGCTGCGGCGGGCCATGAGCGGCGGACGCGCGCGCTTGTGGTCCGCCGGCGCGCGCTGTCGTAGGCGCGGGCCTACAGCGGGTCTGTAACGGGCCTATAGCGCGTCGGGGGCGGTCGAGGGCTCGGCCGCGGGGCTGGCCGCTTGCGGGCGCAGCGGCAGGCGGGCCAGCAGCCGCGTGCCCTGGCCCGGCGCGGTCTCCACGCGGAAGCTGCCGCCCTCGGAGGCCACGCGGTAACGCATGCCCAGCAGGCCATGGCTGGAGCTGGGCTGCAGGCGGGCGTCGAAGCCGCGGCCGTCGTCCCGCACTTCCACGCAGGCCTGGCCGTCCTCGGCCCGCAGGCTGATCCACACGGCGCCGGCCTGGGCGTACTTGGCGATATTGGTCAGGCCCTCTTGCACCAGGCGGTAGACGGTGAGCTCGGCGCGCGGGCTCAGGGCCACGGCCTCGAGCTCGCTGTGCACCGGCAGGTCCACGCGCTCGGAGAACTCGCGCGCCAGGATCTCCAGGGCCGGCAGCAGGCCCAGATTGGACAGGGAGGAGGGGCGCAGGTCCTCGATGATGCGGCGCTTGAGCGCGATGCCGCTGTTCAGGGTCTCGGTGAGATGGCCCAGGCGCTCCAGGGCCTCGGGGCCCAGGGCGGCGAGCTTGGGGCGGATGCGCGCGGCGTCCAGCTTGGCGGCGGTGAGCAGGGCGCCCAGCTCGTCGTGCAGCTCGCGCGCCAGGCGGGCGCGCTCGTCCTCGCGGGCGGTCTGCAGATGGGCGGCCAGCTGGGTCAGCTCCTCGGTGCGGCGCTGCACCTCCTCTTCCAGATGGTCGCGCTCGGCCTTGATGGCCAGGGCCTGCAGGCGGCGCTGCTCGGCCAGGGCGCGGCCCTGGCGCAGATAAAGCATCAGGCCCAGCAGGCTCAGGGCGGTGAGCGTGGCCACGCCGATGCGGGTGAACAGCAGGGCGTCGATCACGGCGCGCAGGCCGCCGGCCACGCGCTGGTTCTCGATGTGCAAGAGCTGCTCAGCGCGTTCGCGGATCAGCTCCATCTGGTCGCGGCCGATGCCGGCCTGGATCAGCTCCAGCGCGCTGTCGGCCCGGCCCATGTCCTGGCGCTTGATGACCTCGGCCAGCTCGCCCATCTTGGCGCCCACCGCGGTTTCCAGCTGGGTGTGCAGGGTCAGGGCCTGCTGGTCGGCGTGCACCTGGTAATACTGGCGTAACGATCGCAAGGAACGGTTCAGGTCCTCGCTGGCCTCTTCATACGGCCCCAGGTACTCGCGGCGGCGCGTGAGCAGGTAGCCGCGCTGGGCCGACTCGGCATCGGTGGCGCGCTGCTTGACGGCGTAAATCATCAGCCGGGCCCGGCCCATCTGGGTGAGCTCGGCCAGGGTGTCGCGCGCGCGCTCGTAGCTGCTCTCGCTCACCGTGAGCATGGCGGCGGCGGCCAGCACCGCGGCCGGGAACACATAGGCGCTGTGCCGCACCCGCTCCGACCAGCCCTGGAGGTCAATACTCATGGCCTACACTCCCCCACATACTTTTCTGCCTGACGAGATCCATGATCCGTGTCGCCATCGTTGACGACCACGCCATTGTGCGGGCCGGTCTGCGCCAATACCTCTCCGAGCAGGTGGACCTGCGCGTCACGGGCGAGGCGGCCAATGGCCGCGAAGCCCTGGAGCTGCTGCGCGGCGGCGAGGTGGACGTGCTGATCATGGACCTGGCCATGCCCGAGCATGGCGGCGTGGATGCGCTCTCCGCCATCAAGGCGCGTGCGCCCGAGCTGCCGGTGCTGATCCTCTCGGGCTTCCCCGAGACGCATTACGCCACCACCCTGCTGCGCCAGGGCGCCTCGGGCTATCTGAACAAGGAGTGCGATCCGGAGGACATCCTCACCGCGATCCGCACCGTGGCGCGCGGCCGGCGCTACATCACGCCGGCCGTGGCCGAACTGCTGGCCGACGGCCTGGCCGCCGGCAGCGAGGCCGACAAGCTGCCGCACGAGCTGCTGTCCGAGCGCGAGCTGCAGGTCTTTCTGCGCCTGGCCAAGGGCGAGACCGTGGGCGCCATGGCCGACAGCATGTGTCTGAGCGTCAAGACGGTGAGCACCTACCGCAGCCGCGTGCTGGAGAAGATGAAGCTCTCCTCCAACAGCGAGCTGACCTACTACGCGCTCAAGAACGGGCTGATCCAATAGCGGCCTGACGGGCTCAGTGCGGCGTGGCCGTGTCGGCCAGGCTGCGGCAGTAGTCCAGCAGTTCCTCGATCTCGCTGGACTTGTCGAACACCCGGTCCGCGCCCAGGGCCAGACAGCGGCGGCGCACATCCGGCGTGGCGTAATTGCTCAGCACGATGCGCTTGGCGCGGGGTTGGACCCCGCGGCCGGCCAGGGCGCTCAGCAGGCCCATGCCGGAGCCGCTGCGCAGAAAGAGGTCGATCAGCACCAGCTCGCACTCATGTGCGGGGTCGCTGAGCCATTGCAGCGCGGCCTCCTCGTTGTCGGCCCAGGCCAGCACCTCCAGCGGCAGCATCTCCTGCAGCGCAGCGCTCAGCTCACGACGGATCGTGGGACTGTCTTCGACGAGGAAACAACGCAGGGCGGGCATGGGCTGAAAACAGGTCTTGCGGGCTGCGGCGTCGCGGTGAAGCACGCCATGGCATCCATTATGCGCAGCCGGCCCGGCCGCGGGCAGCGGGCAGGGCCTGAAGCGGGGGTAGGACGCAACCTACAGCTGGGGCGCTGGCCGCCCAGCGCGGCCGTCGCCCCATGAAAAAGCCCGCCATGGGGCGGGCTTGGCAGCGGGCTGCCCGGTGGGCAGCCGTGCGGGGCTTAGAAGCTGTGGCGGATGCCGGCCACGAACTCGGTCAGGTCGCGGTCGCTGCCATTGGTCAGGCCGGCCGGGATGGCGGCCGCGGCGCGCGGCACATAGCTGCCGCCGTCATTGTTGAAGCGGGTCAGCGAGCTGTACAGCGCGGTGCGCTTGGACAGGTCGTACTGGTAGCCCACGCCGAAGGCCTGGCTCTTGCCCTCGTTCAGCACGTACTTGTTCTTGCTCTCCACATACTGGGTCTTGAAGGTGTGCTGACCCAGGGTGTAGCTGGCACCCAGCCAGTAGCCGTCACCGTCGGCATTGGTGGCCGAGCGGTCGTCCACCGAGATCACGCCGCCATTGACCTTGTAGGGGCCGAAGGCATAGGACGCGGCGCCGGCCACGGTGCGGGTCTTCAGGCCGATGGTGTTGGCCTTGTCGTCCACGAAGGAGATCTGGGCATCGAAGCCGCCCTGGGTGTAGCGGCCGTAGATATCGGCCACGCGGTTGCCCTTGGTGTCACCCGCCACTTCGCCCATGCCCCACAGGGCGCCGGCGCTGAAGCCGCTGTAGTTCTGCGACTCGAACTTGATGGAGTTGTTGATGCGGGTGGGGCCGCCATTGCTGGTGGCCGAGCCATCGCCGCCGCGCACCGGCTCATAGCCGTTGAAGCCGCCGATCAGGGCGGTGCTGGCGCCGAAGCTGTTGTTGGAGAACTGGCTGAAATCGCTGCTCAGGTTGTAGAGGCTGCCGTACTGACGACCCAGCGAGACCTTGCCGTAGGGCGTGGCCAGGCCCACAAAGGCCTGGCGGCCCCAGAAGGCGTTCTGGCCGTTGGTGCCGTTGTCCAGATTGATGCCGGACTCCAGGGTGAAGAAGGCACGCAGGCCGCCGCCCAGGTCTTCGCTGCCGCGCAGGCCGAAGCGCGAGCCATTCAGGCCGCCGGACTGCACGCGGGTGGTGGTGGCGGCGCCGTCGAGCACCTGCACATTGGCATCGACCACGCCGTAGAGCGTGACCTGGCTCGTGCTGCTGTCGCTGCCGGACTGGGCCAGAGCGGCGGAGCTGGCGGCGAGCGCCAGGGCGGTAAGAGCAAAAGTCTTGTACTTCATGAAGAACATGTCCTTCCAGGTTGCAGGCCCGCGGGAAGGGAGGAGCGGGCCTTGTGCGGCGGCGTCCCTCGACACCGTCACGGTGTCCATGTCCGGGCATTGAGCGCGATCAAAAGAGGCGAATTCCGGAACGCTGCGTTGCGGAATCCGGATCAATCCGGGGCTTGAAATCGGCGCATTCGGCCCCTCATGACGGCATGCGCACAGGCCGAAACATGCCGCAACAAAGCGGCAAGGCCTGGAACACGTTCCGAAGGGGGTGTGCGCGGGGCGGCCCCTCAGGGCAGCATGTGCAGCTGGTGGCCCAGCTTCTCGCGCTTGGTCTTGAGGTAGCGGCCGCTTTCCTCGTTGGACTCGACCTCGTGGCCCTCGCGCGCCACCACCTCGATGCCCAGCTCATTGAGCGCGGCCACCTTGAAGGGGTTGTTGCTCATGAGCCGCACCGAGCGCACGCGCAGATCGCGCAGGATGTCGGCCGCGGCATCGAAGCGGCGTGCATCGATGGGCAGGCCCAGGGCCAGATTGGCCTCCACCGTGTCCAGCCCCGTGTCCTGCAGCGCATAGGCGCGCAGCTTCTGGGCCAGGCCGATGCCGCGCCCCTCATGCCCGCGCAGATAGATCACGATGCCGCCTTCGGCCTCGATGCGCTGCAGGGCCAGGGCCAGCTGCTCGCCGCAGTCGCAGCGCAGGGAGCCCAGGATGTCGCCGGTGAAGCACTCGGAGTGCATGCGCAGCAGCACCTCGGCCTGATCACCCACCTCGCCCTTGACGATGACCACATGCTCGTCCGGATGGTCCGCGGCCTTGTAGACATGGACCATGAACTCGCCATGCTTGGTGGGCAGGCGGGCGCTGGAGACACGCTGCACCTTGGCGGCAGCGGCGGGGGAAGGGGTGGCGGGGGCTTGGGTCACGCGGCAAGGCTCTCAGGACGGCGCCCGCACCTCATGGGCGAGCACTCAGGTCCGCAATGGTAGCGCCCGCGGACCTGGCGGGCGGTCGCGCGGGGGAATCCGAGCCGCGCCGCCGCTGGCTCAGACCGCGAAGGACCAGGCCAGGATGCCCTCGTGCGCGGGCCGCTGCTCGCGCGCGGCGCGGGCGCGGGCCGACTCCACCCAGCGCCTGGCCAGTGGGAAGGGGCCGAAGCCCGACTCGCTGTTGATATGGCCCACATGGCCCAGATTGGTGAAGCTCGCGCCCCAGCGGCCGGCCCAGCGCTGGGCGCTGGCCGCGCTCATCCAGGGGTCGTTCTGGCTGGCGATCAGGGTCAGGGGCCGGCCCAGGCGGCGCTGCGGCAGCAGTTCGGCCAGGCCGAACTTGTCGGGCTCGGCCGGGGCCACGAGCAGGGCCTGGCGGATGGGCGAGTCGGGATGATCGGCCAGGTGGCGGGCCAGGGCCAGGCAGCCGAAGCTGTGGGCCACGGCAATCCATTCGGTCTCGGCCGGGGCCGCCTCCAGCGTGCTGCGGATGCGCTCGGCCCAGCGCAGCAGATCGGGCTGGCTGAAGTCGCGCTGGACGACGCGGCGTGCGTCGCGGTACTGCTGCTGCAGCCAGCTCTGCCAGTGGGTGACGCCGCTGTCGCGCAGGCCCGGGATGATGAGCAGTCGCGGGGCTTGGTAGGCCATGTTGGGGAACTCCTCGCGGCCGCAGCCGCGCAGCGATCAGGGGCGCTCAGAGCGTGGCGATCGAGACCTCGGTGGACTTGACCAGGGCGATCACTTCCTTGCCCACGCTCAGGCCCAGCTCCTTGACCGAGCGGGTGGTGATGACGGAGGTGACGATCAGGCCGGCCGGCGTGATCACGTCCACCTCGGAGACCACCGGGCCCTCGATGATTTCCTTGACGGTGCCGCGGAACTGGTTGCGCACATTGATGGCGGTGATGCTCATGGCTGGGTGTCCTTTGCCGCCGTTGGGTTGAGAGATGGCGGTGAGCTCACTGTAAGCAGGCGCGCTTCGATGAGGAACGATGGCTTTCGCAGGCCCTCATGCGAATTCCTCAGAAGCCTGGCCAGCCTGGCGGGCCTCCTGCACCAGGCTGCGGGTCAGGGGCGGCGCGAAGGTCTCGATGAAGCTGTAGATGTAGTCGCGCAGATAGGCATCACGGCGCACGGCCAGCCGGGTCATATTGTCGGCAAAGAGGTGGCGGGCATCGATGGCGCTGAGGTGGCGGTCCCGCTCCTCGTCGTAGGCGATGGCGGCCACGATGCCCACGCCCAGGCCCAGGTCCACATAGGTCTTGATCACGTCGGCGTCCATGGCCACCAGCACCACGTTCAGGGCCAGGCCGGCGCGGCGAAAGGCTTCGTCGATATGGGAGCGGCCGGTGTAACCGGTCTCGTAGGTCACGATGGGGAATTGGGCCAGGCGCTCCAGACTCAGGCGCTGGCCGGCCGCGGCCTCGCGCGCCAGCACATGGTCGGGCGGCACGATCACGCTGTGCGTCCAGCGGTAGCAGGGCAGGGCGATCAGTTCGGGGAACTGGGCCAGGGCCTCGGTGGCGATGCCCACATCGGCCTCGCCGTCCAGCAGCAGGCGCGCCACCTGCTGGGGCGAGCCCTGCTGCATATGCAGGGTCACGTCGGGGTGGGCGGCGCGGAAGTCGCGCACCACGGGCGGCAGGGCGTAGCGCGCCTGGCTGTGGGTGGCCGCGATGCGCAGGGCGCCGCTGCCGGCGCGGGCGAAATCGTCTCCCGCGCGCCGCAGGTTCTCGGCCTCGTGCAGCAGGCGCTCCACGATGGGCAGCACGTGGCGGCCGGGTTCGGTGAGTCCGGTCAGGCGCTTGCCGGCGCGCACGAAGATCTCGATGCCCAGCTCGTCCTCCAGTTCGCGGATCTGGCGGCTCACGCCGGGCTGGGAGGTGTGCAGGGCCTGGGCCACCTCGGTCAGGTTGAAGCCGCGGCGCTGGGCTTCGCGGACGGAGCGGAGTTGCTGGAAATTCATGTGCAAGGCGGTTCTTGTTATGCGTTTTCCAATTATTGGAAGCGCCTCCCGCCTTGTCCTCTAAGGATTTCTGCAAACCATATTCAGGCCCCGTGCGCGGCCGGACTCAGGACTTGGAGTCCAGGCTCCAGGCGCCCGGGCCCCAGGCGGCCAGCAGCAGCAGGCCGCCGGCCACGGCGATGTTCTTCAGGAAGAGCAGCTGCTGCACCATCTGCTGTTCCGGCGGCTTGGCCCAGAAGCCGTGGAAGAGGAAGCTGGCCACCAGGGTGAAGAGCGCCAGGCCCAGGGCCGCCCAGCGCGCCTTGAAGCCCACGATCAGGGCCAGGCCGGCGCCGATCTCGAAGGCGCCCACCAGCATGGCCAGGGGCGCACTGGCGGGCAGGCCTGCGCTGGCCATGAAGGCGGCGGTGCCTTCGGCGCCGGTGATCTTGGCCGGGCCGGCCAGCACGAACATCAGGGCCAGCAGGATGCGGCCGAGCAGGCTCAGCAGCGGGGTGAGGGCAGCGGGCATGGACTCTCTCCTTCTCTCGGCGTGAGTGAGCGTCCAGCATAGGCCGGGTCGCCGGCGCGCGGGCTGCGGTCTTACCCCGGGGCGCACAAGCAGACAGGCCGCCCGAGGGCGGCCTGTTGACGGGAGCGCGCGCGCGGGGCGCCGGTGCTCAGATCTTGTGGTCGGCGGCGGCCGGCGCGGTGATGGCCGGGGCGCGGGTCACGCGGGTCTTGCCGCCGGTGCTGACCAGGATCACGGCATCGCCGGCGTTCAGGGTCTCATTGCCCTTGGCCTGGACGATGGCGCGGCGCTCACCATTGCGCAGCTGCACCAGCACCTCGATGGCCTCTTCCTTGGTCACATTGCGTTCGATGGCATTGCCCAGGGCGGCGCCGGCCACGGCACCGAGCACGCCGACGATCTGGCCCTCGCGGCGGCCACCCACGCCGGAACCGGCCACGGCACCCACCACGCCACCGGCCACGGCACCGGCACCGCTCTGCGAGCCGTCCACGGTGACGGGACGCACGGACAGCACGGTGGCGTCCTGGACCTGGGACATGCGCTGGGCGTCGCCGCGCTGGACCACGTCGGGGCTGGTAGTGGAGCAGGCGGCCAGGGCCACGACGGTGGCGGCCAGCATCAGTTTGCGAATCATCATGAGCTTGTTCTCCTCGGGCAGACAGCATGCCCAACGGATGGCATTGTGCGGCCGTTGACCGCCCGGGGGCGATCTGCAACAAGTCTTTACAGCCACCGGCCCTGGGGCGATGCGCTTGGCGAGGGCGGCGTGCTCAGGCGTGCAGGCGGCTGCTGCGCGGCACGCTGGCCAGCAGGAACTCCATCTGGTCCACCAGGATGCGGCGGCCGCGCAGGATCATGTCCTCGTGCAGGCTGGGCACATAGGGCAGGTAGAGCAGGCTCATGCGCGCCTCCTCGGGCAGGCGGCTGCCCTTGCGCCCGTTGCAGCCGCGGCAGGCGGTGATGCAGTTCATCCAGCTGTCGGCGCCGCCGCGGGAGGTGGGGATGATGTGCTCGCGCGTCAGGTCGTCCGGGTGGAAGCTGTGGCCGCAGTAGGCGCAGACATGGCGGTCGCGCACGAAAAGCTTGTGGTTGGAGAGCGCTGGCACCTGGCGCCAGGCCCGGCTGGGTACGGCACCGCGCACCGCGATGATGGGGTGCACCTCGATGCGGGACTGCTGTCCGCTGATGCGCTGCAGCCCGCCGCGCATCACATGGCAGGGATTGCCCAGGGTCCAGGCGACGCCGTCGCTGGCATAGATCACGGCGGCGTCCTTGGTCGTGATCCAGGCCTGCGGCCGGCCGGAGATATCCAATTGAAGAACATCCACAGCGTTGACCTCCGGGTACGCAGCGTACTGCATCAGTGGGTGCTGACTCAAGGGTGGAAGCAGCATCCGTGCCCGCGTGGACGAGGCGCAACGGCTTCATCGCCCTGTCATGCCCGCCGCTCAGCCTGGGCCGGCTTTAGGCGGCTGCCCCTAAAAAAGCCGGGTTGGCCCCGCATGTTTTTTCTGCGGAACTCTGGAAAATAGAACGACCGTTCGTTTTATTATTCGGCCTCAAGCCACCGCCTCCGGGAACCGCCACCGTGTCCGTCCTGACCGATTCGCCGACCAAGCCCAGCACCGCCGACACCGGCCGGCGCGGCGCGCGTTCGCTGCAAAAAGGTCAGCAGACCCGGGCCGTCATCCTGGAAGCCGCCCTGGGCCTGGCCTCGCACATGGGCCTGGAAGGCCTGTCCATCGGCGCCCTGGCGGACGTGACCAAGATGAGCAAGTCGGGCGTCTTCGCCCACTTCGGCTCGCGCGAGGAGCTGCAGATCGCCGTGGTGACCGAGTACCACGCCAAGTTCGAGGAAGAGGTCTTCTTCCCGGCGATCCGCGAGGCGCGCGGCCTGCCGCGCCTGCGCGCCCTGTTCGAGCGCTGGGTGCGCCGCGTGTCGGTGGAAATCGACTCGGGCTGCATCTACATCAGCGGCGCGGTCGAGTTCGATGACCGGCCCGGCCCGGTGCGCGACGCCCTGGTCACCATGGTCAAGGCCTGGCACGCTGCGCTGGAAAAAGCCATCGTGCTGGCCAAGCAGGCCGGCCATCTCAAGCCCGAGGCCGATGTGGACCAGATGCTCTTCGAGCTGCATGGCCTGATCCTGTCTCTGCATCACGATGCGCGCTTTCTGCGCCGTCCCGGCGCCCTGGCGCGGGCCGGCGCGGGCTTCGAGCGCATCGTCAGCCACTACGCCACGCCCGAAGGCCTGCAGGCCGACGGTGCGCAGGCCGAGTCCCGCAAAACCACCCCCGGCGCCGTCAAGAAGAAGCGCGCCACTGCCTGAATCCAAACCGAGGAGTAAGACATGCCCCAGTACAACCCGCCGCTGCGCGACATGAAGTTCGTGATGCACGAGCTGCTGAACGTGGTTGACGAGCTGAAGCTGCTGCCCGCGCACGCTGAGGTCGATGCCGACACCATCAATGCGGTGCTGGAAGAGGGCGGCAAGTTCGCCTCGGAAGTGATCGCTCCGCTGAACCTCTCCGGCGACGCCGAAGGCTGCTCGCTGGACAAGAGCAGCCACGAGGTCACCACGCCCAAGGGCTTCAAGCAAGCCTACAAGCAGTATGTGGAAGGCGGCTGGCCCGCCCTGTCCTGCGACCCCGAGTTCGGCGGTCAGGGCCTGCCCGTGCTGGTGAACCAGTGCATGTACGAGATGATGAACTCGGCCAACCAGGCCTGGACCATGTACCCGGGTCTGAGCCATGGCGCCTACGAGGCTCTGCATGCCCACGGCACGCCCGAGCAGAAGGCCACCTACCTGCCCAAGCTGACCAGCGGCGAGTGGACCGGCACCATGTGCCTGACCGAGCCGCACTGCGGCACGGACCTGGGCCTGCTGCGCACCAAGGCCGAGCCTCAGGCTGACGGCACTTACAAGATCACCGGCGCCAAGATCTTCATCTCGGCCGGCGAGCACGATATGGCCGAGAACATCGTCCACCTGGTGCTGGCCCGCCTGCCGGATGCGCCCGAAGGCTCCAAAGGCATCTCGCTCTTCGTGGTGCCCAAGTTCCTGGTGAATGCCGACGGTTCCCTGGGCGCGCGCAACCCGATCTTCTGCGCCGGCCTGGAGCACAAGATGGGCATCCACGCCAACTCCACCTGCCAGATGGTGCTGGAAGGCGCCGTGGGCACCCTGGTGGGGCAGCCCAACAAGGGCCTGGCCGCCATGTTCGTGATGATGAATGCCGCTCGCCTGGGCGTGGGCAACCAGTCCCTGGGCCTGACCGAAGTGGCCTACCAGAACGCCGTGGCCTACGCCAAGGACCGCATCCAGATGCGTGCCCTGTCGGGTCCCAAGGCACCGGACAAGGCGGCCGACCCCATCATCGTGCACCCCGATGTGCGCAAGATGCTGCTGACCGCCCGCGCCTATGCCGAAGGCGGCCGCGCCCTGGCCACCTATGTGGCCCTGCAGCTGGACAAGGCCCTGGCCTCGGACGATGAGGATGAGCGCAAGGAAGCCGATGCCGAGGTCGCCCTGCTGACCCCCATCATCAAGGCCTTCATCACCGACAACGGCTGGATCGCCACCTCGCACTGCATGCAGGTCTTCGGCGGCCACGGCTTCATTCACGAGTGGGGCATGGAGCAGTTTGTGCGCGATTCGCGCATCAACATGATCTATGAGGGCACCAACACCATCCAGTCCCTGGACCTGCTGGGCCGCAAGATCCTGGCCAACAACGGCGCCACGCTGAAGAAGTTCGGCAAGAAGATCGCCGAGTTCGTGGAAGAAGAGGGCGTCAACGAATCCATGCAGGAGTTCGTGAACCCGCTGGCCGACATCGGCGACAAGGTCACCAAGCTGACCACCGAGATCGGCATGAAGGCCTTCCAGAACCCCGACGAGGTGGGCGCCGCCGCCGTGGACTATCTGCGCGTGGTGGGTCACCTGACCTTCGCCTACTTCTGGGCCCGCATGGCCAAGATCGCGCTGGAGAAGAAGGACTCGGGCGACCCCTTCTACACCGCCAAGCTGGCCACCGCCCGCTTCTACTTCGCCAAGCTGCTGCCCGAGACCGCCGGTCTGATCCGCAGCTGCCGCGCCGGCCTCTCGCCCCTGATGGAGATGGACGAAGCCCTGTTCTGAGCCAACAATCGGCGCCTGCCGGGCATCGCCCCGCTCACATCAAGGAGACAAAGCATGACGAAGACGCTGATGAATACCGCTGCCACCCTGGCCCTGCTGCTGGCGCCGACCCTGGCGCTGGCCCAGGCCTCGCCGGTGGGGCTGTGGAAGACCATCGACGACAAGAGCAAGACCGAGAAGTCCCTGGTGCGCATCTCGGAGAGCGGCGGCGTGTTCAGCGGCAAGATCGAAAAGATCTTCGATCCGGCCAAGCAGGACGCCAAGTGCGACAAGTGCACGGACGAGCGCAAGGACCAGCCCGTGGTCGGGCTGAACATCCTGCGCGGCGTCAAGAAGAACAGCAGCGATGCGGATCTGTGGGATGGCGGTGACATCCTCGATCCCAATGACGGCAAGGTCTACAAGGTGCGCCTGAAGCCCGTGGAGGGCGGCAAGCAGCTGGAAGTGCGCGGCTATATCGGCATGCCCATGCTGGGCCGCACCCAGACCTGGATCCGGGTCGAGTAAGCCGACCCTGTGTTGATGGCATGAAAACCGGCCGGCCACCCGCGCGGGGCGCCGGCCTTCTCTCAAGGAAGACAAGATGAGTCGTTTCCAAGTTCGCAAGGTGGCCGTGCTCGGCGCCGGGGTGATGGGCGCGCAGATCGCCGCCCATCTGGTCAACGTCAAGGTGCCGGTCGTTCTGTTCGACCTGCCCGCCAAGGAAGGCCCCAAGAACGGCATCGTCAGCAAGGCGGTGGAAGGGCTCAAGAAGCTCAAGCCCGCGCCCCTGGGCGTGGCCGAGAACGCCGCCCTGATCCAGCAGGCGAACTATGAGGAGCACCTGGAGCTGCTCAAGGACTGCGACCTCATCATCGAGGCCATCGCCGAGCGCATGGACTGGAAGCTCGATCTCTACACCAAGATCGCGCCCTTCGTCGCGCCGCATGCCATCGTGGCCTCCAACACCTCGGGCCTGAGCATCACCAAGCTCAGCGAAGTGCTGCCGGAAGAAATCAAGCCGCGCTTCTGCGGCATCCATTTCTTCAACCCGCCGCGCTATATGTACCTGGTCGAGCTGATCAACACGCCGACCACCCGTCCGGAAGTGATCGACCAGCTGGAAAGCTTCGTCACCACCGCCGTGGGCAAGGGCGTGGTGCGCGCCAATGACACGCCCAACTTCGTGGCCAACCGCGTGGGCATCGCCGGCATGATGGCCACCATGATCGAGGCCGAGAAGTTCGGTCTGTCTGTCGACGTGGTGGATGATCTGACCGGCAAGAAGCTGGGCCGTGCCTCCAGCGGCACCTTCCGCACCGCCGACGTGGTGGGCCTGGACACCATGGCTCATGTCGTCAAGACCATGCAGGACAACCTGAAGGACGACCCCTTCTACAGCACCTACGCCACGCCCAAGGTGCTGGCCGGTCTGATCGAGAAGGGCGCCCTGGGCCAGAAGAGCGGCGCGGGCTTCTACAAGAAGGTGGGCAAGGACATCCTGCGCCTGGACTTCGCCACCGGTGAATACGTGGCCGGCGGCAAGAAGGCCGACGAGATCGTGGCCCGCATGCTCAAGAAGCCGGCGGCCGACCGCATCAAGCTGCTGCGCGAGTCCAGCAACCCGCAGGCCCAGTTCCTGTGGTCCATCCTGCGCGACAGCTTCCACTACGTGGCCGTGCACCTGGACACCGTGGCCGACACCGCCCGCGAGATCGACTTCGCCATGCGCTGGGGCTTTGGCTCCCAGCAAGGTCCCTTCGAGCTGTGGCAGGCCGCCGGCTGGAAGCAGGTGGCGGAATGGGTGAAGGCGGACATCGACGCCGGCAAGACTCTGTCCAGCGCCCCGCTGCCCGCCTGGGTGTTCGAGGGCCCGGTCGCCGACAACGGCGGCGTGCACAGCAAGGACGGCTCCTGGAGCGCCGCCGAGGGCAAGTTCAAGCCGCGCGCCAAGCTGCCGGTCTATGAGCGCCAGGCCTTCCCCGAAGCCCTGGTGGGCGAGGGCGCCGTCGAGCCCCTGAAGGCCGGGACCGAGCTCTTCAAGAACGAGGAAGTGCGCGTCTGGACCCTGGACGGCGAGGTGCTGATCGCTTCCATCAACTGCAAGCTGCACCTGATCAGCCCCACCGTCACCGAAGGCCTGCTCAAGTCCGTCGAGATTGCCGAAGCCGGTTACAAGGGTCTGGTGATCTGGAGCCCGGACGATGTGTTCTCCGCCGGTGCCAACCTGGAAGCCCTGATGCCGGTCTTCATGACCAAGGGCGCCAAGGGCATTGCCCCGGAAGAGAAGAAGCTGCAGGACATGATGCTGCGCATCCGCTACGCCAATGTGCCGGTGGTGGCCGCCATGCGCGGCCTGGCCCTGGGCGGCGGCTGCGAGCTGGCGGTGCACTGCGCCCGTCGCGTGGCGCATATGGAAAGCTATGTGGGCCTGGTGGAAGTGGGCGTGGGCCTGATCCCCGGCGGTGGCGGCCTGACCTATATCGCCCGCCGTGCGGCCGAGATGGCGGCAGCCGGCAATGCCAATGCCGACATCTTCGCCTTCCTGAAGGACGGCTTCACCAGCGCCGCCATGGCCAAGGTCGCGACCTCGGCCCTGGAAGCGCAGAAGCTGGGCTATCTGCTGGACAGCGACATCATCGTGCCGAACAAGGACGAGCTGCTCTTCGTCGCCAGCGCCCAGGTCAAGGCCATGGCCGACTCGGGCTACCGCGCGCCGCTCAAGACCAAGTTCCCGGTCGCGGGCCGTTCGGGCATTGCCACGGTCAAGTCCTCGCTGGCCAATATGCGTGACGGCGGCTTCATCAGCCAGCACGACTTCCACCTGGCCTCGCTGATCGCTGACGTGGTCTGCGGCGGCGACGTCGAGGCCGGCGCCCTGGTCACCGAGGAATACCTGATGGCCCTGGAGCGCAAGCACTTCTGCGCGCTGCTGGAGCACCCCAAGACCCAGGAACGCATCATGGGCATGCTGCAGACCGGCAAGCCGGTGCGCAACTGATCCAGCGGCCTAGAAGGAAATCACATCATGAGCAAGCAAGTTCAAGAAGCCTATATCTGCGCCGCCACCCGTCTGCCCATCGGCAAGTCGGGCCGGGGCTATTTCAAGAACACGCGTCCGGACGAGATGCTGACCCGCGCCATCCAGGCCGCCCTGGCCCAGGTGCCGGGTCTTGACCCCGCTGCGATTGAAGACGCCATCATCGGCTGCTCCTTCCCCGAGGGCGAGCAGGGCATGAATATCGCCCGCGTGGCCGCCGTGCTGTCGGGCCTGCCCAATACCGTGGGCGGCGTGACCATCAACCGCTACTGCGCCTCGGGCATCACCGCCCTGGCCATGGCGGCGGACCGCATCCGCGTCGGCGAGGCCGAGGTGATGATCGCCGGTGGCGTGGAATCCATGTCCATGGTGCCCATGGGCGGCAACAAGCCCAGCTTCCCGCCCGCCATCTTCGAGCGTGACGAGAACATCGGCCTGGCCTACGGCATGGGCCTGACCGCCGAGAAGGTGGCCGACCAGTGGAAGGTCTCGCGCGAGGCCCAGGACGCCTTTGCCCTGGAATCGCACCGCCGCGCCCTGGCCGCGATCGAAGGCGGTTTCTTCAAGGACGAGATCACGCCCTTCGAGATCGTGGAGCGTCAGCCCGACCTGAGCGGTGACGGCGTCATCGTGAAGAAGCGCGTGGTGGACATCGACGAAGGTCCGCGCAAGGACACCTCGGCCGAAGGCCTGGCCAAGCTCAAGCCGGTGTTCGCTGCCAAGGGCAGCGTCACCGCCGGCAACAGCTCGCAGACTTCGGACGGCGCCGGCGCCCTGATCGTGGCCTCGGAGGCTGCGGTCAAGCGCTTCGGCCTGACCCCGCTGGCCCGCTTCGTGTCCTTCACCGTGCGCGGCGTGCCGCCCGAGATCATGGGCATCGGCCCCATCGAGGCGATTCCCGCCGCGCTCAAGCTGGCCGGCATCAGCGCCCAGCAGCTGGACTGGGTGGAGCTCAACGAAGCCTTCGCCGCCCAGAGCCTGGCCGTGCTGAACGATCTGGACAGCAAGGGCATTGTGCTGGATCGCGCCAAGGTCAACCCCAACGGCGGCGCCATCGCCCTGGGCCACCCGCTGGGCGCCACCGGTGCCATCCGCGCGGCCTCGGTGATCCACGGCCTGCGTCGCACCGGCGGCAAGTACGGCATGGTGACCATGTGCGTGGGCGCCGGCCAGGGTGCCGCGGGCATCATCGAGCGCCTGTAAGCGCTCCACGGCAAGCGCGGCTCAGGCCGCGCTTTTTTCTTTTTCCGGAGGGTCGCCATGATCAGCTTTCGCGCCAGCGACGGTTTCGAGCTCAAGGGCCATGTCTATGGCGATCCGGCCACGGCCCGGGCCGGCCTGCTGATCGCGCCGGCCATGGGCGTGGAGCAGCGCTACTACGCCGACTTCGCCCAGTGGATGGCGGCCCAGGGCTGGCTGGTGCTGAGCTTCGACTACCGCGGCATGGGGGCCTCGCGCCCGGCCGAGATGCGCGGCTCGCTCAAGGGTCTGGAGGCCGACATCCGGCTCTGGGCCGAACGCGATGCCTGCGCGGCCCTGGATGAGCTGGACCGCCGCCTGGGCGGCGCCGAGCGCCCCATCCACTGGCTGGGCCACAGCCTGGGTGGCCAGATCCTGGGCCTGCTGCCCAACCGCGAGCGCGTGAGCCGCGCCATCACCGTGGGCTCGGGCAGCGGCTACTGGCGCGAGAACTCGGCCGGCCTGCGCCGCTATGTCTGGTGGCTCTGGTATGTGATCGTGCCGCTGAGCCTGCCGCTCTTCGGCTACTTCCCGGGCCGCCGGCTGCGCAAGGTGGGCGATCTGCCGCGCGGCGTGATGGCGCAGTGGCGGCGCTGGTGCCTGGATCGCGACTACATGATGGGCGAGGGCGGTGCCGCCCTGCGCGCCCAGTACGCGGCGCTGCGCGCCCCCATGCTGTCCCTGGCCTTCACCGACGATGAATTCATGTCGCGTCGCAACACCGAGTCCCTGCATGGCTTCTACGCCGGGGCGCAGCCCGAGCTGCGGCGCATCGCGCCGGCCGATGTGGGCGTGCGCCGCATCGGCCACTTCGGTTTTTTCCGCAAGCATTTCGAGGCCAGCCTCTGGCCTCAGGTGAGTGCCTGGCTGGCCTGAGGCTCGGCCCGGCGTGTTCCGCTTTTTCATTTCGCGCATGACTGTTTCCCCCTCCCGTGCCCGTGCCTGGCCCCGTCGTCGCCTGCTGCTGGCGGCTGCCACGGCGCCCGCCGTGCTGAGCGCCTGCCAGGGCGCCCTGGTCGATGAGCGCTTTGCCCGCTGGGACAGCGCCCGCGAGGCCGTGCTGGCCCTGATGCAAGGCCAGCAGCAACTGCAGCACCCGGCCTGGAACCTGTCGCAGCTGCTGCAGCACCTGGCGCAGAGCATCGAGTTCTCCCTGCAGGGCTATCCGCAGGCGCGCAGCGCCGTCTTCCGCCACACCGTGGGGCGGGCGGCCTTTGCCGTCTTCGACGCCCGCGGCCAGATGAACCACGACCTGGCCGAGCCCATTCCCGGCGCGCCCGCGCTGCAGGCCGAGTTGAGCCTGCGCGAGGCGGTGCAGCGCCTGCTGGACGCCATGCAGGCTTTCGCCGCCCACCGCGGCCTGCTGGCCCCGCATTTCGCCTACGGGGTGCTCAGCAAGTCCGAGTACCAGCGCGCCCATCTGATGCATCTGGCCAATCACTGGAGCCAGATGCAGAGCACCCAGGCCGTGGCCTGATCGGGCTGGCAGCCCGCAGCCCCGACAATCCCCCGCAGATCCAACACAAGGAGACCCGCCATGAGCATCAAGACCGCCATCGTCAACGGGGTGATGACCCTGGAGATCGCCCGCCCCGAGAAGAAGAATGCGCTGACCCGCGCCATGTACCAGGCCATGGCCGACGCCCTGGTGGCCGCCAATGGCGACAAGAGCGTGCGCGCCGTGCTGATCCAGGGCCAGCCCCAGATCTTCACCTCGGGCAATGACATCGAGGACTTCATGGCCAGCCCGCCGCGGGACGAGGACGCGCCCGTGTTCCAGTTCATGCGCGCCCTGCTGGGCTGCGAGAAGCCGGTGATCGCGGCGGTCAACGGCGCGGCCATCGGCATCGGCACCACCTTGCTGCTGCACTGCGACTTTGTCTATGTGGCCGACGACGCCCGCCTGGCCATGCCCTTCGTGGCCCTGGGCCTGGTGCCGGAATTCGGCTCCAGCCTGGTGGTGCCGCGTCTGATGGGTCATGTGAAGGCGGCCGAGAAGCTGCTGCTGGGCGACCCCTTCACCGGCGCCGAGGCCGTGGAATGCGGCATTGCCAACGCCGTGCTGCCGGCCGGCGAGGTGGTGAACCAGGCCCGCCGCGTGGCCGAGCGCTTCAACAATCTGGCGCCCAGCGCGGTGCGCGAGAGCAAGCGCCTGATGCGCGCGCCCGGCGCCGAGCAGCTGGAGGCCGTGATCCGCCAGGAGGCCGAGATCTTCGGCGCCCGCCTGCGCAGCCCCGAGGCCATGGAAGCCTTCCAGGCCTTCTTCCAGAAGCGCCAGCCGGACTTCAGCAAGTTCGACTGAGTCGACCGGACCCGGCATGAAGCGACAGCGGCCCCATGAAAATGGGGCCGCTGTTCTTTCTATTGCCTCAGTTGCGCGAGGGGAAGATGCCTTGCAGCGCGATGCAGTAACGCAGGCCCAGATAGGGGTTGCGTATGGCGAAGGGCTGGCCGTTCCCGGCCGCGCCTATCGTGATCGCGCTGGCGCTCATCGTCGTGTCGGCTGCGCCGCTGCTGTAGATATTGCTGCGCGCCAGCTTGGCGGAGAGTGCACCGGCCGGGCTGTCCGTATTGCCGGCGGCGCTGACGGCGCGCAGCTGGGCACTGTGGGTGTGCGCAGGCAGTTGGGCCGCATTGAGCTGGGTGTTTTCCTGGCCCGCCATCTCGCCGAGCGAGATATCGCTCAGGCCGGGACCGGGGCCCATGCCACCGCCCACCGGAACGCGGCTGCGCAGGTCCGGCAGGGCAAAGGTGGTTTGTCCGTTGCCGCCGTAGGTCGTGCCCAGCAGGGCGAACAGGGCCGTGTTCTGCGTGATGGACATGATCTGGCCGGCGGCCTCGGTGAAGCCACGCGGGCAGAAGTTGTAAGGCACCAGGCAGATCGAGCCCAGCAGGGGCTCGGCCGAGCAGGCCTGAGCCGGCGCAGCGGCGGCAAGCAGTCCCAGGCCCAGCAGCAGGCCTTGCAGCGGGCGGCTGCTACGCAGGGATTGAGGCAGGTGAGCCATGATTCACGACCTTTCTTGCGTTGCCGAGACGTGGAGGGAAGGGCGGCCCAGGGGGCGACGCAGGGCCCAGGCTCCGCTCAGCAGACCGATCAGTGCCAGGGGCAGGCTGCCCGGCAGGGGAATCTGGTTGTTGCCCCCGCTGCCGTCCACATCCTGCAGCTGGATGCTGGTGAACAGCGAGGCGCTGTAGCTGCCGGGGCCGTTGCCGAAGGTGCCGCCGCGCTGGCGCTGCAGCCCCGTGAGCGTGGTGCTCGCGCCCGGTGCCAGCACGATGCTGAAGCTGTCGCTGGCGCTTTGCTGCGTGAGGTTGGAGCCCGGATTGACGGTGTCGACACGGTGATCGGTGAAGAAGATCTCGGCGAGCGAGCTGTCCTGGAGGCTGAAGTCCGAGAAGGCAAAGGCGTCGGGACCGCTGGCCTGCACGGAGTTGCGGGTGCTGACCTTGAAGAGCAGGGTGAAGGTCTCGGTGAGCGAGCTGTTGGCCAGGTTCAGCACGAAGTCGGCAAAGAGACCATCGGTCTGCACCGTGCCGCCATTCGGGTTGCTGCCCGACATGCTGAAGCTCGCGCCGAAGCTGTCGCCGGTCTGCAGCAGGCCGCCGCTGAGGCTGCTGGGGGAGAGGCTGCCGGGCAGACCGGTGAAGCCGCTGCTGCCGGGGCTGCTGGTGCTGTGGCTGAGGCTGCCGGACTGGCTGGCCCCGCCGACGGGGGCGAAGGAATTGACGGTATCCAGGCTGACCGAGGCCGTGATGCTCAGGCCCGAGGGCACGGGGGCCGCGAGCGCTGGAGCCAGAAGACCCAGTGCCAGGCCGGCGCTGGACAGGAGATGGGCGTAGCGGAACTTCATGCTGACTTCTCCCTGAAGACGGTGGCATGGTCCGCCGCACAATGCGTGCCACGAGGAAAAAACGTCATGGAAACAAGACCTTGGTTCCGTCAGTTCGTGCGCATATCGCGCAAATGTAAAGCCGCTCGACACGCTTCGGGAGGCCGTGGCCATGCTGGATGAGGGGCTCAAGGTCCTGCTGGCGCCGCTGCTGATCTGGCAGGGGCGGCGCGTGAGGCGCCTGGCTTTGCGCCTGCCCGAGGCGGCTGGAGCCCGCCAGGGTGAGGCGGGCCAGGGGGCGCAACCCTGCCTGCGCCTGCTGATCGTCGGCGACTCCTCGGCGGCGGGCGTGGGGGCCGCCACCCAGGACGAGGCCCTGGCCGGCCGCCTGGCCCAGGCGCTGGCCGCGCGGCTGCAGGGGCGTGTGCAATGGCGGCTGCTGGCCCGCAGCGGAGACCTTTGCGCCGATGCCCTGCGGCAGCTGCGCGAAACCGAGCTCGAGCCGGCCGATGTGATGGTGACCGCGCTGGGGGTCAATGACACGGTGGGCCAGGTCCCCGTACGGCGCTGGCTGGCCCAGCTGCAGGCGCTGCATCAGCTGGCGGTCGCGCGCGCCGGGGTGCGCTACACCCTGCACAGCGCCGTGCCGCCCATGCATGCGTTCGCCCTGCTGCCCCAGCCCTTGCGGGTCTGGCTGGGCCTGCGCGCCTCGCGCCTGAACCGGGCGCTGTCACGCCAGCTGGCCGGGCACACGGCGCGCGGCCTGCAGAGTCTGCCGGCCCCCTTGCACCAGGTGGCGGTGGCGCGCCGCTTGATGGCCCCCGACGGCTTTCACCCCAATCCCGAGGGCTATGCGCTCTGGGCCGAGGTGCTGGCGGAGCGCATCGTGCAGGAGTGGCCGCGGATCGCCGCGGTGCCCCTGGCACTCAGATCACATTGCGCTCCAGATAGGGCTGGCCCCGGGTCAGGCGCTGCGGGCTCAGGGGACTGAGGTCCAGGCTGCGGTAGGCGCCGTGGGCGATCCATTCCGCCAGGCCCCGGCCCACACCCGGCGCATGCTGCAGGCCATGGCCGGAGAAGCCGCAGGCCAGCAGCAGATTGGCACAGCCCTGATCTTCCAGCGGGCCGATCAGGCCGTTGTGGTCGAACAGATTCATCTCGTAGTAGCCGGCCCAGGCGCGCTGCTGGCGCAGTTGCTCGAAGCCGGGCACCCGGGCGGCCAGGGCGGGCCAGAGCCGCTCCTCGAAGAGATCGGGTTCCGGGTCCAGGGGCAGATCGCTGGGGTCGGCCGGGTCCAGGGGCGGCCCGCCGCAGATGAACTGGCCCTCGCCCTCGGGGCGGAACCACAGACCGGAAGGGTCGATCACCAGCGGGCAGTCGTGCGCGGCCTCGGGCGTGTGGAAGGCATAGACGCTGCGGCGCTTGGCCGCCACCGGCACCTGCAGGCCGGCGCTGGCGGCCAGGGCGCCGGACCAGGCGCCGCAGGCCAGCACATAGAGGTCGGCCTGCAGGCGCGCGCCCGAGCGGCAGCGCACGCCGGTCAGAGCGCCCTGGGCGTCGCGCTCCAGGGCCAGGGCCTCGTCGGCCAGGTACTGCACGCCCTGAGCCAGGGCCTGACGGCGGTAGTGCTGCAGCAGGCCCCAGCCGTCGAACCAGCCCTCGCCGCGGCGGCCCCACGCCGCCAGGCGCAGATCGTCCGTGGCCAGCCAGGGCCAGCGCTCGCGCAGCGCGGCGGGGGCGAGCAGCTCGATCTCGGCGCCGGCCCGGGTCTGCAGCCCGTGCAGCTCGGTCAGCCCCCGGGCGCCGGCCTCGCTGTCGGCCAGGTAGAGATAGCCGCGCTCCACCAGGCCCGCCTCGGGCCCCAGCGCGCGCAGCACGGCCAGGCCGTGCAGGGACAGGGCGATGTTCAGCGGCGTGCTGAACTGCTGGCGGATGGAGGCGGCCGAGCGGGCCGAGGAGGCGAGCTGGTAGCTCGGGTCGCGCTCCAGCACCTGCAGGCGCAGGTCCGGGCGCAACGCGGCGAGCTGGGCGGCCACGGCGCTGCCGATGGCGCCGCCGCCCAGGATCAGCACCGAGACGCCGCGTGCGGCGGGCTGGCCGCGCATAAGCTTCAGGCCGCCGGGCTGGCCGCTGCTTCGGAGAAGGGGCGGGGCTTGCCCTCGCGGTCGATCGCCACATAGGTGAGATTGGCCTCCGTGACCTTGACCACCTGCGGGTTGGCGGGGTTGCGCTCGGCCACCACCTCCACATGGACCGTCACCGAGGTGCGGCCGATGCGCAGCACGCTGGCGTAGAAGGAGAGCAGGTCCCCCACCGAGACGGGTTGCTTGAAGATGAACTCGTTCACCGCCACGGTGGCCACCCGGCCGCGCGTGATGCGCGCAGGGAGCACGGAGCCGGCCAGGTCCACCTGGGCCATGATCCAGCCGCCGAAGATGTCGCCGTTGGCATTGGCGTCGGCCGGCATGGGCATGACGCGCATCACCAGCTCGCGCGGGTGGGTGGGCGCAGGCGCGGCGACGGAGATGGGGGCGGGGGCGGAGGAGGGCGTGGTGTCGGACATCGTGCGTGCAAACAGGCCGGCAAGAAGCCTGTGAGAATGAAGGCGAGACAAGATAAAGCCAAGACCTGAGAACCTCCACCAGGGAAGCCGGGGCCTGGGCCTGCTGGGCGCTATTGTCCTCCGGTGTTGAGCCGGTGGAGGCGCACCGCGGTGCACAGCGCTAGCCGACCTCCTAGCAAACAGCACGCCAATGCGAGCCCGCACCCGCCAGCCTGACCTGCCCACCGCCGCCTCCACCGTGGCCGGCACCACCCCGCCACCCCGTTCCGACTGGGCCACCATCGCCAAGCTGCTGCCCTATCTGTGGCGCTACCGATGGCGCGTCGGCCTGGCCCTGGGCTTCATGCTGGGCGCCAAGCTGGCCAATGTGGGCGTGCCGGTGCTGCTCAAGAACCTGGTGGACAGCCTGAGCCTGGCGCCGGGCGATGCCCGTGCGCTGATGGTGGTGCCGGTGGGCCTGCTGCTGGCCTACGGCGGCCTGCGTCTGTCCACCTCGCTCTTCACCGAGCTGCGCGAGCTGATCTTTGCCAAGGCCACCGAGGGCACGGCACGCTCCATCTCGCTGCAGGTCTTCCGCCATCTGCATGCCTTGAGCCTGCGTTTCCATCTGGAGCGACAGACCGGGGGCATGACCCGCGACATCGAGCGCGGCACCCGGGCGGTGCATTCGCTGATCTCCTACTCGCTCTACAGCATCCTGCCCACCCTGATCGAGGTGGGCCTGGTGCTGGGCCTGCTGGCGATCAAGTTCGATGCCATGTTCGCCTGGATCACCCTGAGCGCCCTGGTGATCTATATCGGTTTCACCATCGTCGTGACGGAGTGGCGCACCAAGTTCCGCCGCCAGCTCAATGAGCTGGACTCGGTGGCCCACACCAAGGCCATCGACTCCCTGCTGAACTACGAGACGGTCAAGTACTTCAACAACGAGGACTTCGAGGCCCGCCGCTACGACGAGAGCCTGGAGGCCCTGCGGCGCGCCCAGCTCAAGTCGCAGACCACCCTGTCCCTGCTCAACAGCGGCCAGCAGCTCATCATCGCCGCGGCCCTGGTGGCCATGCTCTGGCGTGCCACCCAGGGCGTGGTGGAGGGGCGCATGAGCCTGGGCGATCTGGTCATGATCAATGCCTTCATGATCCAGCTCTACATCCCGCTCAACTTCCTGGGCGTGATCTACCGCGAGATCAAGCAGAGCCTGACCGATCTGGACAAGATGTTCGGCCTGCTGGAGCGCGAGCGCGAGGTGGCGGATGCCCCCGGCGCGCCGGCCCTGCAACTGGCCGGGGCCACGGTGCGCTTCGAGGCGGTGCGCTTCGGCTACGAGGCGGCGCGGCCCATTCTGCAGGAGCTCAGCTTCGAGATCCCGGCCGGCAAGAAGGTGGCGGTGGTGGGGCCCAGCGGCGCGGGCAAGAGCACCCTGGCCCGGCTGCTCTACCGCTTCTACGATGTGGATGGCGGGCGCATCAGCATCGACGGCCAGGACATCCGCGCCGTGAGCCAGGCCTCGCTGCGACGGGCCATCGGCATCGTGCCGCAGGACACGGTGCTCTTCAACGACACGGTGGCCTACAACATCGCCTATGGTCGCCCCGGCGCCACGCGCGAGGAGATCGAGGCGGCGGCGCGCGCCGCCCATATCCACGACTTCATCGCCGCCTCACCCAAGGGCTACGAGACCCTGGTGGGCGAGCGCGGGCTCAAGCTCAGCGGCGGCGAGAAGCAGCGCGTGGCCATCGCCCGCACCCTGCTCAAGGACCCGCCCCTGCTGATCTTCGACGAGGCCACCTCGGCCCTGGACTCGCGCAATGAGCGCGCCATCCAGGCCGAGCTGGAGGCGGTGGGCCGCAACAAGACCGTGCTGGTGATCGCGCACCGTCTCTCCACCGTGGTGGACGCGCACGAGATCCTGGTGATGGAGGCCGGCCGCATCGTCGAGCGTGGCCGCCATGCCGAGCTGCTGGCCCGCCAGGGGCGCTATGCCCAGATGTGGCAGTTGCAGCAGTCGGGCGAGAGCGCCTGAGCATGGCCGTCTCGCGGCCAGGCGGCCGTGAGCGTGGCCATGAAAGAGTCATGAAAAAGGCCACGCGGTGCGTGGCCTGATGGGGGGCGGAGAGCTCAGACCGCGTGGCGGCCACGGCGGCGGGCAAAGCCGGCGGCCGCAAAACCGGCCATCAGCAGGGCGAGACCGGCGGGCTCGGGCACGTCCGAGCTGCCGCCGCGGCCGAAGCTGAGGTTGTCGAAGAAGGCCTGGCCGCTTTCGCCGCTGAAGAGCACGGCGTAGGCGGTGCCCTGGAAGCTGAGCGTGGTGTCGCGGTTCCAGTTGCACAGGTCCACGGTGCCGCAGCTGTCCTGGTTCACGCTATTGAGCTGGAAGCTCTTCAGCACATTGCCCTTCTCGTCCAGCAGGCTCACGCCCACATCGATCTGGTCGGTGGTGTAGCTCAGGGTCAGGCTGTCCTGGAAGCCGCCCTTGACGCGGGCCAGCAGGCTGGCCGTGCCATTGCCCGGGTCCGTGGGATCCACGAAGAGGGCGGCCGCGGCGTGGCCCGAAGGCGTGTTGATGAAATTGCCCAGGCCGCCGGCGGAGCGGGCATTGATCACCCAGCCATTGTTCTCGAACAGCACGCCGCTGCTCTTGTACTGATCGCTCAGGCGCAGCAGGCTGTCGGGCGAGCCGGTGATCAGGTTCTCGAAGTTCAGCACCGGGGCGGACATGGCGGCCGACGCACTGGCCAGCGTGAGGGTTGCGATCGCGGCCTTGATGAGCTTCATGATGGGTGCCCCGGATGAGGTTGGTGAAGGTGTGGACGCCAGACTGCCGTGCCTGCGCCGACTGTACTCAAGCGCTGTTACAACGCATGAGCAGGGCCCCCTCCATCCAGGGGGTGACTGCCCGGGACATGGGGGTTAGTCCGGGCGGGCTACACTGCCCGCGTGGAAACCAAGTGGCTTGAAGACTTCGTCAGCCTGGCCGAGACGCGCAGCTTTTCGCGCTCGGCCCAGCTCCGGCATGTGACCCAACCCGCCTTCTCGCGGCGCATCCAGGCGCTGGAAGCCTGGGCGGGGGTGGACCTGGTGGATCGCTCCTCCTACCCGACCCGGCTCACGGCGGCGGGCGAGACCTTGCTGGACCAGGCCATCGAGATCCTGGGCAGCCTGCAGGCCACGCGCAATATGCTGCGCAGCCACCAGGCGGCGGGTCAGGACATGATCGAGTTCGCCGTGCCGCACTCGCTGGCCTTCAGCTTCTTCCCGCACTGGCTGATGGAGCTGCGCCAGCGCTTTGGCGCCATCAAGACCCGGCTCAATGCGCTGAATGTGCACGACGCCATGATGCAGCTCAGCGAGGGCAACTGCGACCTGCTGCTGGCCTACCACCACCCCAGCCAGCCCCTGCAGCTGGACCCGGAGCGCTACGAGATGGCTTCGCTGGGCCACGAGACCCTGGCCGCCTATGCCAAGGCCGATGCCCAGGGTCACCCCCTGTTCAGCCTGCCCGGTCACCCGGGGCAGAAGATCCCCTTTCTGAGCTATGCCTCGGGCGCCTACCTGGGCCGCCTGGTGGAGCTCATCGTCAAGGACGCGCCGGTGGCGCTGAACCTGGACGCCATCTACGAGACCGATATGGCCGAGGGGCTCAAGGCCATGGCGATCGAGGGCCATGGCCTGGCCTTTCTGCCCGCCAGCTCGGTCAAGAAGGAGCTCAAGGCGCGGCGCCTGGTGCAGGCGGCCCCGCCCGGCGGCTTCGAGCTGAGCATGGAGCTGCGCATCTACCGCGAGCGGCCCGAGCTCTCGCGCCGCGGCAAGGCGCCGGCCCTGGCTCTCTGGGATTTCCTGACCCGCGGCGACTGAGGTCGCGCGTCCTGGTGTTTACCCGTGCTGCCCATGTCGGTGCTGCATTGGGGCGCTCAGAATCGGCATTGGGCGACAATCGCCCCTGCCGTTAGAGTCCGGCGCTCATCGGTGCGGCTGTTGGACTGCCCGGGCGCAGAACTTGCAAACTAAGATGCACAGCGGCCGCCTCGTGCGGTGCAAATGCGTAGAACTGCGTACTTCGCGCGAAGTGGGGCCATGGTCTCCTTCGCGCTTCGAGAACCGATCTTGAACCAGGAGCTCTTATGAAGAAGACATTGCTTGTGCTGGCCGTGGCTGCCGCTGCCGGTGTGGCGCATGCCGACACGCTGAAGAAGATCAAGGACAGCGGCGCGGTCACCATGGGCGTGCGCGAATCCTCCGGCGCCTTGTCCTACACGCTGGGCGATGGCAAGTATGTGGGCTACCACGTCGAGATCTGCCAGAAGGTGCTGGCCGATGTGCAGAAGCAGCTGGGCCTGGCCAAGCTGGACGTGAAGTACCAGCCCGTGACCTCGCAGAACCGCATTCCCCTGGTGCAGAACGGCACGGTGGACATCGAGTGCGGCTCGACCACCAACAACGCCGCCCGCCAGAAGGACGTGGCCTTTGCCGTGACCACCTTCGTGGAAGAGGTGCGCATCGCCGTCAAGGCCAACTCGGGCATCAGCAATATCGCCCAGCTCAACGGCAAGACCGTGGCCACCACCACCGGCACCACCTCGGTGCAGACCCTGCGCAAGCATGAGCGCGCCACGGGGATGGACTTCAAGGAAGTGTTCGGCAAGGATCACGCCGACAGCTTCCTGCTGCTGGAGTCGGGCCGTGCCGACGCCTTCGTGATGGACGGCGCCATCCTGGCCGGCAATATCGCCAAGGCCAAGAACCCGGCCGAGTTCAAGCTGGTGGGCGAGGTGCTGTCGGTCGAGCCGATCGCCATCATGATCCGCAAGGATGACGCGCCCTTCAAGAAGGCCGTGGACGACAGCATCAAGGCCATGATGAAGTCGGGCGAGATCGCCAAGCTGTGGAACAAGTGGTTCGAACAGCCCATCCCGCCGGCCAATACCAAGGTCGGCATGCCGCCCAATGAGAACACCAAGGCGGCCTGGGCCAACCCGAACGACAAGCCGATGGAAGAGTACGCCAAGAAGTAAGCCCGGCGCTTGACGGATGGCACAGAGGCCGCCCGGGCAGTAAGCGGGCGGCCTCGTTTTTTGAGGGGATTTCGCGGTGGCGATGACATGGGATTGGCAGGTGTTCTGCAAGAACACCATCGATGGCGAGGTGATTCCGCGCTGCTTCGGCAGCGGCGGTGACATCACCTATCTGGACTGGATGCTCTCCGCCTGGGGCTGGACCTTGAGCGTGGCCCTGCTGGCCCTGGTCGTGGCGCTGGTGGTGGGCTCGCTGATGGGCATCTTCCGCACCACGCCGAGCAAGGCCCTGGTGGCCCTGGGCAACACCTGGACCGAGCTGTTCCGCAACATCCCGCTGCTGGTCCAGGTCTTCCTCTGGTACCACGTGCTGCCCTCGCTGATCCCGCCGCTCAAGCAGGTGCCCAGCTTCATCCTGGTGGTGTTCGCCCTGGGCTTCTTCACCTCGGCGCGTATCGCCGAGCAGGTCAAGGCCGGCATCCAGAGCCTGCCCAAGGGCCAGCGCTACGCCGGTCTGGCCATGGGCTTCACCCTGCCGCAGACCTACCGCTATGTGCTGCTGCCCATGGCCTTCCGCATCGTGATCCCGCCCCTGACCAGCGAGAGCATGAACATCATCAAGAACTCCTCGGTGGCCTTCGCGGTCTCGATCGCGGAGCTGACCATGTTCGCCATGCAGGCGCAGGAGGAGACCTCGCGCGGCATCGAGGTCTATCTGGCGGTCACGGGCCTGTATTTCGTCTCCGCCTTCGTGATCAACCGCATCGCGCTCTTCATCGAGAACCGCGTGGCCGTGCCCGGCATGGTGGGGGGCAAGTGAGCATGAATCTCGACTTCAGTTTCATGGACTGGAACCTGGTTTCCAGTTTCGTCCTCAAGGGTCTGGTGTTCAGCGTGCAGCTGACCCTGATCGCCATGATCGGCGGCATCGCCCTGGGCACCATCCTGGCGCTGATGCGCCTCTCGGGCAAGAAGTGGCTGGTGATCCCGGCCGCCTTCTATGTGAACACCCTGCGCTCCATCCCCCTGGTGATGGTGATCCTGTGGTTCTTCCTGCTGATCCCCATGCTGATCGGCAAGCCCATGGGCGCGGAGCTCTCGGCCATCATCACCTTCACGGTGTTCGAGGCCGCCTACTACTCCGAGATCATGCGCGCCGGCATCCAGAGCGTGCCTAAGGGTCAGGTCTTCGCCGGTTATGCCATGGGCATGAGCTACCGCCAGACCATGCAGCTGGTGGTGCTGCCCCAGGCCTTCCGCAATATGCTGCCGGTGCTGCTGACCCAGACCATCATCCTGTTCCAGGACACCTCCCTGGTCTACGCCATCGGCGCCTACGACCTGCTCAAGGGCTTCGAGGTGGCCGGCAAGAACTTCAACCGTCCGGTCGAGACCTATCTGGTCGCGGCCCTGGTCTACTTCGTCATCTGCTTCTCGCTGTCGATGCTGGTGCGTCGCCTGCAGAAGAAGATCGCCATCATCCGCTGAGGCTAGAAGCGCCATGATCGAAATCAAGAACGTCTCCAAGTGGTACGGCCCCTTCCAGGTGCTGACCGATTGCACCACCAGCATCAAGAAGGGTGAGGTGGTGGTGGTGTGCGGCCCCTCGGGCTCGGGCAAGTCCACCCTGATCAAGACCGTCAACGCCCTGGAGCCCATCCAGAAGGGCGACATCATCGTGGACGGCACCAGCCTGACCAGCCCCAAGACCAATCTGCCCAAGCTGCGTTCGCGCGTGGGCATGGTGTTCCAGCACTTCGAGCTCTTCCCCCACCTCTCGGTGACCGAGAACCTGACCATTGCCCAGGTCAAGGTGCTGGGCCGCAGCCTGGACGACGCCAAGGCCCGCGGCCTGAAGATGCTGGACCGCGTGGGCCTGATGGCGCACAAGGACAAGTTCCCCGGCCAGCTCTCCGGTGGTCAGCAGCAGCGCGTGGCCATTGCCCGCGCGCTCTCGATGGACCCCATCGTGATGCTGTTCGACGAGCCCACCTCGGCCCTGGACCCCGAGATGGTGGGCGAGGTGCTGGATGTGATGGTGCAGCTGGCCCACGAAGGCATGACCATGATGTGTGTGACGCACGAGATGGGCTTTGCCAAGAAGGTCAGCAACCGCGTGATCTTCATGGACGCCGGCAAGATCATCGAGGACTGCCAGAAGGATGACTTCTTCGGCAAGCCCGATGAGCGCTCGCCGCGCGCCAAGGACTTCCTGGCCAAGATCCTGCAGCACTGAGATGGCCCGGCGTGCATAGTGCACGCCCGAGCCCGGCCGGCTGCGCGCAGCGCGCCCAGAACCCCGCCCCGTCATCGGCGCGGGGTTTTTTCTTGGGGACACTGCGCGCATGACGCTGCTGCACATCCCCACCCTGATGCTGGTGCTGCTGCTGGGGCATGGCCTGCTGGCCATGGAGATCCTGCTCGCCGAGCGGCGCCTGGTGGCGCGCGAGGCCCTGCGCCGCTGGGCCCTGGCCGCCGGCCTGCTGGTGCCGGGCCTGGGCCTGCTGGGCGCGCGCCTGTGGCTGCCCGAGGCGCTGTGCGTGGTGCTGGGCAATGCGCTGGTGATGCTGGCCAGCCTGTGCATCGCCGACGCCATGAGCCGCTTTGTGCGTGAGCAGCCCCTGCCGCCGCGCCTGTGGCGCTGGGCCGGGCTCAGTCTGCCGGCCTGCTTGCTGCTGGTGCCGCTCACGCCGCCGCAGCGGGTGCTGGTGATGTCTGCGTTGCTGGCCCCGTCTCCGGCCTGGTGTCTGTGGCTGTGGTGGCGTCATCGTGTCCGCCTGGAGGCCTCGCTGCGCAGCGTGGCCCTGATGCAGCTGCTCAGTCTGCTGGTGCTGCTGGCCCGCCTCACCCATGTGAGCCTCGATCCAGGGGCCTATCAGGACCTGGCCGTCGGCAATCCGGTGCAGGGCCTGCTGCTGCTGGTCAGCGCCCTGAGCATGCTGGGCGCGGGCTTCGGCTTTGTGCTGGCCTGCTCGGAGCGGGCCGCGCGCCAGCTGCGCCAGCAGGCCGACCATGACGACCTCACCGGCGCCCTCAACCGGCGGGCCGCCGAGCTGCAGCTGGAACAGGCGCTGGCGCGGCTGCGCCGCGAGGGCGGCAGCCTGGCTTTTGTGCTGGTGGATCTGGACCACTTCAAGCAGATCAACGACCGCCACGGCCATGCCGTGGGTGATGCGGTGCTGCAGGCCTTTGTGGCCCGGCTCAAGGCCCGGCTGCGTGCCTCGGACGCGGTGGCCCGCTATGGCGGCGAGGAATTCGCCCTGCTGCTGCCCGGTGCGGATGCAGCCGCAGCCCTGGCCCTGGCCGAGCAGTTGCGCGAGGCGGTGCAGGCCTTGCGCGTGCCCGACGGGCGCGGCGGCCAGGTTCAGCTCACGCTCTCGGCGGGCGTGGCCCTGGGCGAAGCGCATGCCACGCCCCAGGGCCTGTACCGCGCGGCCGACGCGGCGCTCTACGCGGCCAAGCGCGGCGGCCGCAACCGCGTGCGCCTGGCCGACGAGAGTCTGGCCTGATCAGGGCTCGATGGCCGCGCCCACCACGGCCTCGCCGCCGGCAATGGTGCCGATCAGCGTGGCGCGTCCGCTGCTCAGGTCGATGCGGTACCAGCGCGAGACGCTGCCCTGGTTCACCGCCGCATAGGCGGTGTTGGACACGTCGGAGATGTCCAGCGTGGCATGGGCGAAGCTGCCAATGCCCAGGGAGCCCACCGTGTACAGGCGCCCGGTATTGGGCGAGACCATGGGCTGCACGCCTTCCTTCGTGCCCTGATGCACCAGCAGGCCCAGCTTGCCGTCCAGGGCGTAGTTGGTGGTGATCTTCTCGTTGTCCTTGTTGTAGGTGTAGCCGGCGGCCACGATGCCCGGGGTCTTGCCCGCGTTCACATCGCTGGCGTCATAGGCCAGGCGGCCGTCGAACTGGGTGCCGGGCAGGTCGGGATTGCCGTCCACGATGGCGCCGGTGTCTGGATGCAGGCGCAGATTGAAGCCGGCGTCATTGACCACACGGATGCGGTCCACCGTGGGGTTGAAGTCGAAACCCCACTCGGTGGCGCCATCGCGCGGCAGGGCGGACGGGGTGCCCACGGCGCTGGCGCTGCCCGCCACCGGGTCGATGCGGTAGAGCTGGCCGCTGGCGCCCAGGCCGAAGAGCTGGCCCTTGGCCACGCGGTAGTCGATGCCCAGCAGGCGCTCTCCCGCGGCCAGGCCGTTCAGGGCCTTGCGCGTCAGGATCTTCTGCGGCTGGCCGGCATTGAACTGGATCAGCTGATTGCTGCCGGTCACGGCATAGATTACCTCCTTGGCCGGCGGGCCCAGAGGTTCGCTGGGCGGGCTGGCGCAGGCGCCCAGCAGCAGGGCGAGGGCAAGGGGCAGGGCGGTCGAGCCGGGAATGCGGGCCATGGTGTCTCCTGTTGGCGGGCCAGCGGCCATTGTTGGCCGGAAGCTGCGGGTCCGTCAGCCCGAAATACCGGCGCAGCGTCCGGGAATTCACGCCCGGCTGCGACAATCCGGGTATGAGTACCGCCGCCGCCCCCCTGCAGGAACTGATCCTGACCCGCCCCGACGACTGGCATGTGCATCTGCGCGACGAGACCGCCATGCAAAGCGTCGTGCCCTACACCGCGCGCCAGTTCGCCCGGGCCATCGTGATGCCCAATCTGCGCCCGCCCATCACCACGGCCGCCCAGGCCGCGGCCTACCGCGAGCGCATCCTGGCCGCCCGCCCCGAGGGCTCGGACTTCCAGCCCCTGATGACGCTCTATCTCACCGACAACACGCCGGTGGACGAGATCAAGCGCGCCAAGGACGCGGGCGTGGTGGCCCTCAAGCTCTACCCGGCCGGTGCCACCACCAACAGCGATGCCGGCGTCACCGACATCCGCAAGACCTACAAGACCCTGGAAGCCATGCAGCGCGAGGGCCTGCTGCTGCTGGTGCACGGCGAGGTGACCGACCCCGCCATCGATGTGTTCGACCGCGAGGCCGTCTTCATCGACCAGGTCATGACGCCGCTGCGCGCCGACATGCCCGAGCTCAAGGTGGTGTTCGAGCACATCACCACCAAGGAGGCCGCCCAGTACGTGGCTGGGGCCGACGCCTACACGGCGGCCACGCTCACGCCCCAGCATCTGCTCTACAACCGCAACGCCATCTTCACCGGCGGCCTGCGCCCGCACTACTACTGCCTGCCCGTGCTCAAGCGCGAGGAGCACCGCCTGGCCCTGCTGCACGCGGCCACCTCGGGCTCCACCAAGTTCTTCCTGGGCACGGACAGCGCACCCCATGCCTCGGTGATGAAGGAGAACTCGGTCTGCGGCGCCGGTTGCTTCACCGCGCTCTCGGCCCTGGAGCTCTATGCCGAGGCCTTCGAGCTGGTGGGCGCCCTGGACAAGCTGGAGGCCTTCACCAGCTTCAACGGCCCCGACTTCTACGGCCTGCCGCGCAACCAGGGCACCGTCACCCTGCGCCGCGAGCGCTGGACCCTGCCCGAGAGCGTGGCCTTCGGCGAAGCCCGCCTCAAGCCCCTGCGCGGCAGCGAGGAACTGGGCTGGAAGCTGGTCTGAGCCCACACCCCGGCCCGGCGGCGGTCGACTGGTCGGCACCCTGGCTGGCGCCCTATGCGCAGCGCGGCCGCGCCCTGATGGCCGCCTGGGCCGCGGGCCAGCCCCTGCCCGAGGCGCTGAATGCGGCCTGTGAGTCATCTGCGGCCGCTGGGGCGCCGCCCGTGCCCGTGCGTTTTGTGCCGCAGTCGGCCCTGCCGGCGGGGGAGGGCTATGAGGCCTTCATCCGCCGTACGGCCTGCGTGCCCACGCGCGAGAACCTGCACGACTTCTTCAATGGCCTGGTCTGGCTGCACCAGCCCGCGCTCAAGGCCCGGCTCAACGCCTGGCACGCGCTGGAGCCCGGCGCCCAGCGGGGCCCGCTGCGCGATGCCCTGACCCTGCTGGACGAGAACGGCGCCCTGCTGCTGGACGCTCCCGAGGCCCTGCAGCAGGCCCTGCGCGAGCGCGACTGGGAGCGGCTTTTTCTGGACCTGCGGCCGCTGTGGCGCCAGGCGCGCCTGCTGCTGCTGGGCCACGCCCTGATGGAGAAGCTGCTGCAGCCACGCAAGCCCTTGTGCGCCCATCTGCTGCTGGCCGAGCCCCTGGCGCCCGAGGCCTTGCGCCACAAGCCCTTCCAGCCCCTGCCGGTGCTGGGCGTGCCGGGCTGGTGGCCGGCCAATGAGCATGCCGGCTTCTATGCGGATCGCCATGTGTTCCGCCCGCTGCGCAGTGCGCAAACCGGCTAGCATGGCCGCCAGGCCCCCGCTGCACCTGCCGGGGCCTGCATCACAAGATCCAGGACGAGGAGGATCCCTCTTGTCACGCTTGCCAGCCCTGCGGGGCTTTTTTCTGGCCGGCGCATGGCGCGCCGCTTGGCTGTGTCTGCTGCCCGGTCTGGCGGCCTGGCCCGCCCAGGCCCAGCCGGCCAAAGCCCCCGAGCCGGTGGCCGCCGCGGCCAGCGCGCCGGTGGCGCCGGTCTCGGCCAGCGCGCGCCGGCTCTATGAGCGCGCCCGTGGCCAGCTGCTGCAGATCCGCACCCTGCTGAAGAACCAGGACAGCCAGGCCTCGGTGGGCTCGGGCTTTCTGGTCAGCGGCGAGGGCCATGTGATCTCGAACTACCACGTCATCAGCGAGGCCGCGCTGGACCCCGGCCAGTACCGCCTGCGCTACGCCACGCCCGATGGGCGCGCGGGCGAGCTGGAACTGCTGGACTTCGATGTGCGGCGCGATCTGGCCCTGCTGCGCGTCAAGGGCGAGGGGCTCAAGGGCCAGGCCGGCCTGGCCTTCCGGCCCCTGGACCAGCCCCTGGCCAAGGGCGACCGCATCTACTCCATGGGCAATCCGCACGATGTGGCCTTTGCTGTGGTGGAGGGCACCTACAACGGCCTGGTGGAGCGCAGCTTCGACCCCCTGATCTACTACTCGGGCAGCATCAATGCCGGCATGAGCGGCGGCCCGGTGCTGGACGAGGAGGGGCGCGTGGTGGGCGTCAATGTCTCGGCCATGTTCTTTGCCCAGCAGATGAGCTTTCTGGTGCCGGCCGAGTTCGCCAGCGCCCTGTTCCAGCGCAGCCGCACGGCCGCGCCGCTCAAGGGCCCGGCCTGGCCGCGCTTGCGCGAGCAGCTGATGCAGTACCAGGAGGCCCTGGTGCAGGGCTTTGTGGCCCAGCCCTGGCGCAGCGCCGGCCATGAGCGCTATGCCCTGCCCGTGCCGCAGGAGGACTTCATGCGCTGCTGGGGGCGCGGCACGCCCGCCGACAACAAGGGCCTGGACTTCCAGCGCTCGCAATGCCGCATGGAGCATGCCGTCTTCATCAGCGGCAGCCTGCAGACCGGCTATCTGCAGGTCTCGCACGAGGCGTACGACGGCGACAAGCTCGGCGCCCTGCGCTTCGCGCGCCAGTATTCGGGCAGTTTCCGCAACGAGAACCTGGGCCGGGCCGACCGCCAGCGCAGCGCGCCGCGCTGCCGCGAGGACTTCATCCAGGCCGATCCCAAGCAGGGGCCGCCGCTGCGTGCCGTGGTCTGTCTCTCGGCCTACCGCAAGCTGCCGGGCCTGCACGACCTGGTGGTCCTGGTCACTACCGTGGACGGCAAGACCGAGGGCGCCCTGGGCCGCTTCGATGCCCGCGGCGTGAGTTTCGATAATGCCCTGCGCCTGAGCGCGCATTACCTGGGAGGCTTCGGATGGACGGCAGCACGGCCGCAGTGATCGAGGTGCTGGGCCGCGACGGCCTGGTGCGCGCGGTACATCGGGTGCAGGCCTGGCCGGTGTCCATCGGCCGCTCGCCGGCTTGCGATCTGGTGCTGGACGATGCCCATCTGGCGGCCGAGCACGCGCGGCTGGAACTGGTGGTGCCCGGTGAGGACGCGGCCGCCGCGGCGAGCCCCGCCCCGCGCCTGAGCCTGCTGGACAGCCTGAACGGCGGTTGGCTGGGCCGGCGCCGCCTGGCGGCCGGCACGGCGGTGACGCTGGCGCCGGGGGCCGTCTTCCAGCTTGGGGCCACCCAGCTGCGCCTGCGCCGCGCCCAGGACCCGCTGGCGCCCGAGCGCCTGCTGGCCGGCACGGTGCTGCCGCCCAGCCTCTGGGCCCTGCTGGGCCTGATGGCCCTGTGGCTGGGTCTGCTGGGGGCGGAGCAATGGTCCAAGCTCAACCCCGGCTCACCCTGGGTGGACTATGCCGGCGCCGTGCTGGGGCCGCTGGGCGTGGTCCTGGTCTGGGCGGCGCTCTGGGCCTTGGTGAATCAGCTCTTCCAGCACCGCTACCCCTTTGCCATCCATCTCTGGCGTGCCCTGCTGGTGCTGTGCAGCCTGGAACTGCTGTCCCTGCTGCTGCCCGGCCTGGCCTATGCCTTCTCGGCCCGCAGCCTGCTGGCGCTGGAGTCCCTGCTGCTGCCCGTGGGGGGCAGCCTGCTGCTGTGGTGGCATGCCGATCTGGTGTGGCCGCGCGCGCGCCGGGCCCTGAGCTGGGGCTTGGGCGGTCTGCTGCTGGGAGGGCTGGCCCTGTCGGTGGCCAAGCGGCCGGAGCAGCAGTACTGGTTCGGCCCGCCCTATATGAGCAGCCTGCCGCCGCCGGTGCTGCGCCTGGCCGCGCCCAAGCCGCCCCAGGCCCTGCTGGAGTCGCTGCGCCCGCTGGAAGCCGAGCTGGCCCGCGAGGCCAGCAAGGACGCCGACCCCAGCCTGCCCGAGGGCGGCGGCGAGGACTGAGACACCCGCGCTGCCCGAGTTGCCCCCTCAGGCCCTGGGCGCCAGTGTGCGCAGGGCCAGCTCGTGCAGGGCCTCCACCGCCGCGTCGCGGCGGCTGGCGCTGCTGCGCAGCAGCGCCACCTCCATGGCTGGCAGATCGGGCAGGCCCTGCTTCTCGCCCAGCACCTGCAGGCCGGCCGGCACGCTGCAGCGCGTGAGCACGGCCACGGCCAGGCCGGCCTCCACCGCGGCCAGCTGGCCCGCCAGGCTGGCGCTGTTGTAGACCACGCGATGCGCGCGCCGCTGGCGCGTGAGCGCGGCCAGGGCCTCGCGCCGCGCCTGGCTGCCGGCCTCGTACACCGCCACCGGCAGGGGCTCGCGGCGCCAGACCTCGTGGGCCGCCGCGCCCACCCAGACCAGGGGCTCGTGAAAGAGCAGGGTGCCGCGGCCGGCGCGGTCGCGCGAGACCAGGGCCAGGTCCAGCTCGCCGCGCGCGATGCGCGGGATCAGCACCGTGGACTGCTCGCAGAAGAGCTCGATCTCCACGCCCGCATGCCGGCTGGCGAAGCGGCTCAGCACGGGTGTGAGGTAGCGGGCGGCATAGTCGTCGGGCACGCCCAGGCGCACCCGGCCGCGCAGCTGCGGGCCCTGCAACGCGTCCAGGGCCTCGCCATGCAGGTCCAGGATGCGGCGCGCATAGCCCAGCAGCTCCAGGCCCGCCGGGGTCAGGGCCAGATGGCGCGGGCCGCGCCGCAGCACCGCGTGGCCCAGGGCCTCCTCCAGCTTCTGCAGCTGGCTGCTCACGGCCGACTGCGAGCGGTGCAGCAGGGGCGCGGCGGCGGAGAGCGTGCCGGCATCCACCACGGTCACAAAGGCGCGCAGCCAGTCCAGTTGCAGATCGTGGCGGCTCATCAGGACTCCTGCTTGATCCATCGGATTAGCGAATGGTAGCGGCCCGAACTATGCGCTTTTCTAAATGCCGGCGGCGCCCCAGCATGGCCGCATGCAAAGTCTGGATCTCGAGGCGAATCGACCCGCCGGCCATGCGGCCACGCCGCGCCACGGTCAGGGCCTGATGCTGGCCGGGGGCCTGCTGCTGGGCACCCTGGGCGTGTTCCTGGAGGAGGCGGGCCAGCCGCCGCTGACGGCGGTGTGGTTCCGATGCGCCTTTGGTGCTCTGGCCCTGCTGGCCTGGGCCGCCTGGCGCGGACAGCTGGATGCGCTGCGCCTGGCGCCGCGCGCCCTGGCCGCCGCCGGCCTGGCCGGCGTGCTGATGGTGCTGAACTGGGGCCTGTTCTTTGCGGCCATCGAGCGCTGCTCCATCGGCGTGGCCACCGTGGTCTTCCATGTGCAGCCCCTGTGGGTGATGGGCCTGGCGGCCCTGCTGCTGGGGGAGCGCGTGTCACGGCGCCAGGGCGGAGCCGCCTTGCTGGCTCTGCTGGGTCTGGGCCTGGCCTCGGGTCTGGCCTCGGGTCTGGCGTCTGGGCCGGGACTGGCCGGCCTGGACAGGGGCTACATGCTGGGCCTGCTGCTGTGCCTGGGCGGCTCGCTGAGCTATGCGGGCGTGACCCTGATCGCCCAGGCCGTGCCCGGCCTCAACCCCCTGGCCCTGGCCTGGTGGCAATGCCTGGTGGGCGCGCTGCTGCTGGCCGCCTGGCCGCTGAGCCAGGGCTGGCCCGCCTGGGGGGCGGCCTGGGGCTGGCTGGCGGGCCTGGGTGTGCTGCACACGGGCCTGGCCTATGTGCTGCTCTATGGCGGCATGGCGCGCCTGCCGGCGGCCCAGGTGGCCCTGCTGCAGTTTGTCTACCCCGGCGCGGCCGTGCTGGTGGACTGGGCCGTCTATGGCCGGGCGCTGGACGCGCTGCAGCTGGCCGGCGTGCTGCTGATGGGCCTGGCCTTGCTGGCCTTGCGTCAGCCGGGCCAGCCGGGCCGGCCGCGGTCTCAGGCGGGCAGGAAGCCTTCCACCGAGAGGTAGCGCTCGCCGGTGTCGTAGTTGAAGCCCAGCACGCGGGCCTTGGGGCCCAGCTCGGGCAGCTTCTGCGCAATCGCGGCCAGGGTCGCGCCGCTGGAGATGCCCACCAGCAGACCCTCCTCGCGGGCGCTGCGGCGGGCGTACTCGCGGGCCGCCTCGGCCTCGACCTGGATCACGCCGTCCAGCAGGGCGGTGTCCAGATTCTTGGGAATGAAGCCGGCACCAATGCCCTGGATGGGGTGGGGGCTGGGCTGGCCGCCGCTGATTACCGGCGAGGCGCTGGGCTCCACCGCAAAGACCTTGAGCTGGGGCCAGGCGGCCTTGAGCACGCGGGCGCAGCCGCTGATGTGGCCGCCGGTGCCCACGCCGGTGATCAGGGCGTCCAGACCCTCGGGGAAGTCGGCCAGGATTTCCTGGGCGGTGGTCCGCACATGCACGGCCACATTGGCCTCGTTCTCGAACTGCTGCGGAATCCAGGCGCCGGGGATCTGGGCCGCCAGGGCCTGGGCGCGGGCGATGGCGCCCTTCATGCCCTGCTCGCGCGGCGTCAGGTCGAAGCTGGCGCCATAGGCCAGCATCAGGCGGCGGCGTTCCACCGACATGCTGTCAGGCATCACCAGGATCAGCTTGTAGCCCTTGACCGCGGCCACCATGGCCAGGCCCACGCCGGTATTGCCCGAGGTGGGCTCGATGATGGTGGCGCCGGGCTGGAGCAGGCCGCGGGCCTCGGCGTCCTCGACCATGGACAGGGCGATGCGGTCCTTGATCGAGCCGCCGGGATTGCTGCGCTCGGACTTGATCCAGACCTCGGCGCCGGGGCCGAAGAGCCGGTTGACGCGGATGTGGGGCGTGCCACCGATGGTGGCGAGAACGTTCTGGGCTTTCATCTTTTGGACTTTCCTGATGCGGCAGGCGAAGGGGTGGGGCCTGTCATCCTAGCCCGAGCACGGGGGCCTGTCGGGGATGCGGGATAATGCGCGCTGTGAAGCAAGCCAGACCGCCGCTGGGGCAAGCGTGGAAACACGGCCCTGGAGGAAGGTCCGGACTGCATAGAGCGGCGTAGCAGCTAACGGCTGCCCGGCGAAAGCCGAGGATCAGAGCAACAGAGACGAGTCGAAGTGGGCCCTGGCCCACTTCGGGTGAAACGGGCAATCTCTACGCGCAGCAACACCAAGTAGGCCAGCGTTGATGCGGCTCGCAGAGCTGGCGGGTAGGTGGCACCGAGCCGGGCAGTGATGTCCGGCCCAGAGGAATGGCGGTCACGGGGCCGGTCTCGCAAGGGGCCGGACCTGCACAGAATCCGGCCTATCGGCTTGCTTCACTCTTTATTTTTTCATCGGGCCTGCGCTGTGAGCAGGGCCTCGATGGTTTCCTGCACGGCCAGGGCCTCGGCAAAGCCGGGCAGGGCGTGGGAGCGGCCTTCGATCAGGGCGACCCACTGCTCCAGCTGGTCGGCCTGGGCCTGGGTGCGCAGGCTGTCGGACTCACCCTGGAACAGGCCCAGGGGCTCGGCCTTGCCGCCGCGGCGCTGCTCGCTCAGGCCAAACCATTCGCGCAGCTCGATCTCGCCTTCGCTGGCGTGCCAGTGCATGCGGTTGCGGTCGGGCACGCCCACCTCGGGGCCGACCCGGCCCTCGATCTGCACCGGCACGCCGTCGGCGCGCAGCTGGGCGCGCAGGCCGGTCTCGGCGCTCAGGCCATCGGCCGGATAGTCCACCTGGCTGGCCAGCACCTGGGCCGGGCCCAGCACGCGCTGCAGCACGAAGATGAAGTGCGAGAGCACCTCGCGGCTGAAGCCGCCTTCGGTGCGCTCGGCCAGCCAGGCGCCGGCCGCGGCCTGCCAGGGGCGCGGCCAGGCAGCAAAACCCAGCTCGATCTGCACCGCCTCCAGCGCGCCCAGGGGCCGCTTGGCGGCGGCGCCGAAGGCGCGCTGCAGAGCGGCCAGGCCGGGGGCCGAGGCCAGGGAGAAGTTCACCGCGGCGCGCAGCTTCTCGCGCTCGATGCGGGCGATGCAGTCGCGTGCGGCGGCAAAGTCCACGGTCAGCGGCTTCTCGCAGAACACGGCCAGGCCGGCGTCGAAGGCCGCGTGCGAGAGGCTGATGTGGGCCGCGGGCGGGGTGGCGATGTAGAGGCTGGCCAGACCGGGCTGGCGGATCAGGGCCTCGGCGCTCTCGGCGGCCCGCAGCTCGGGGTAGGCCTGCAGCGTGGCGCTCAGGGCTTCGGGACGCGCGTCCCAGACCCAGGCGGCGCGCAGGCGCGGGTGGTTCTTCAGGCGGGCCAGCATGCGCTGGCCCATCACGCCCAGGCCGATCAGGCCAATGTTCAGGAGTTCCGGCATCAGTTCTTTCGCCGGTGGCTGCGGGCCGTGCCGGCATGGCAAAGGGATTTGGCTGGAGCGCGAGTTTAGGGGCCGCCGCTACACTGTGTGCCCGCCCGCCAGCAGCTTTCTGCGCCTGGGCGCTCAACGCACAAAATCTGATGAATCCCGATGCCGGTTCCCTCTGGCGCGCGCCGCGCTGGACCCTGGCCGTGCTGCTGGCCTGCCTGGGCATGGTGGGCCCCTTCTCCATCGACACCTACCTGCCGGCCTTCTCCGGCATCGCGCGGGCGCTGGACGCCACGCCGCTGCAGATGCAGCAGACCCTGTCCAGCTATCTGCTGGGCTTTGCGGTGATGAACCTCTTCCACGGCGCCCTGTCCGACAGCTTCGGCCGCCGGCCCGTGGTGCTCTGGGGCATGGTGGTCTTCACCCTGGCCTCGCTGGGCTGTGCGTTGGCCAGCACCATCGGCGAGCTGGTGTTCTGGCGCACGGTGCAGGGCATGTCGGCCGGCGCGGGCATCGTGGTCTCGCGCGCCATCATCCGAGACATGTTCCCGCCCTCCGAGGCGCAGCGGGTGATGTCCCAGGTCACCATCTTCTTCGGCGTGGCGCCGGCCATCGCGCCCATGGTGGGCGGCTTCCTCTTCGTGCATCTGGACTGGCATTCCATCTTCTGGTTCCTGGTCCTGGTGGGTCTGGCCCTGGTGGTGGCCAACTGGCGCCTGCTGCCCGAGACCCTGCACAAGAGCCAGGCCCAGCCCTTCCATGTGGGCTCGCTGATGCGCGGCTACTGGCAGCTCACCACCAGCCGGCGCTTTCTGCTGCTGGCCCTGGCCAGCGGCATCCCCTTCAACGGCATGTTCCTCTACGTGCTGGCCGCACCGGTCTTCCTGGGCGAGCACCTGCATCTGGCGCCCACGCAGTTCTTCTGGTTCTTCTGCTTCTCCATCGGCGGCATCATGGGCGGCGCCTGGCTCAGCGGCCGTCTGGCCGGCAAGGTCAAGCCGCGCCACCAGATCCGCCATGGCTTCCTGATCATGCTGCTGGTCTCGCTGCTGAATGTGGCGCTGAACCTGCTGCTGCCGCCCAGCCCCTTCTGGGCCCTGCCGGTGATCGGCGCCTTTGCCTTTGGCTGGGCCCTGATGGTGCCGGTGGTGACCCTGCTGGTGCTGGACCAGGCGCCCGACCGCCGCGGCATGGCCTCTTCGCTGCAGGCCTGTATCGGCAGCGCGGCCAACGGCCTGGTGGCCGGCGTGCTCGTGCCCCTGGTGATGCATTCCACCGTGGCCCTGGCGCTCGCCTCGCTGTGCATGATGGCCATCGGCCTGCTGGCCTGGATCTGGGTCAAGCCGGCTGTGGGCTATGCGGGCGAGGCTCAAGAAAAAGCGCTTGAGGCCGAGATCAAGAGCTGATGAGGCCGCCGTCCCGGTTGGCCGGGAGGACTCTCGCATGCTGGCCCCGTGGCCTTTTTCCCTGCCCCCGCTGAATCCCTGGCGCCTGAGCGCCTTGGCCGCTGTGCTGGGTGCGGCGCTGGCCTGGCCGGCAGCACCCGCGCAGGCGCAGGGCAGGCCGGCTGCGGTTCGCAGCAACCCGCCCAAGCCCGCTTTGGCCCCGCCGGGGGATGAGATGCCGCCGGACGAGCTGCGCCAGCGCCTGGCGGAGCGTCTGTCCAACAAGGCCGAGCCCATCCAGGCGCCCGGCGCCGCGCGCGCACGGGCCGAGGCGCCGGCCGCGCGCCGCCCGGCCCCGGCCCACCGGCCCGAGATCCACTGGGCCTATGGCGGCGAGGGGGCGCCCGAGCACTGGGGCGAGCTCAAGCCCGACTACCGGCTCTGCGCCATCGGCACGCGGCAGAGCCCCATCGACATCCGCGACGGCATACGCGTGGACCTGGAGCCCATCCAGTTCGACTACCGACCCGGCGGCTTTGCGGTGCTGGACAACGGCCATACCGTGCAGGTCAATGTGGCGCCCGGCAATTTCCTGGGCGTGATGGGCAGGCGCTACGAGCTGCAGCAGTTCCACTTCCACCGCCCCAGCGAGGAGCGCATCAATGGCCGCCAGTTCGATATGGTGGCGCATCTGGTGCACAAGGACGGGGAAGGGCGCCTGGCCGTGGTGGCCGTGCTGCTGGAGCGCGGGCGCGACCAGCCCCTGGTGCAGCAGGTCTGGAACAACCTGCCGCTGGAAAAGCATGAGCCCCAGCCGGCGCCCGGGCAGATGGATCTGAACCAGCTGCTGCCCGAGGACCGCGGCTACTACACCTATATGGGCTCGCTCACCACGCCGCCCTGCAGCGAAGGCGTGCTGTGGATGGTGATGCGCCAGCCGGTGCAGCTCTCGGGCGAGCAGATCGAGATCTTCGCCAAGCTCTACCCCATGAATGCCCGGCCGGTGCAGCAGGGCAGTGGCCGCCTGATCAAGCAGAGCCGCTGAAGGCGGCCCGGGCGGGGCTCAGGCCTGCGCCTGCTGGCGGCTCAGCCACAGGCGCAGGGTGGCGAAGAGCTGCTCCGCCACCACGGGCTTGGCCACATGGTCATTCATGCCGGCGTCCAGGCAGCGCTGGCGTTCCTCGGCAAAGGCATTGGCCGTCATGGCCAGGATGGGAATCAGGCGGCCGCGCGCGCTGGCGCGGATGGCGCGCGTGGCGTCCAGCCCGTCCATCACCGGCATCTGCACGTCCATCAGCACCAGGGCGTAGTCGCGCTGCTGCACCATGTCCACGGCCTGCTGGCCGTCCTCGGCCACGTCCACCTGCAGGCCGGCGCTGGAGAGCAGGGCCACGGCCACTTCCTGGTTCACCGCATTGTCTTCGGCCAGCAGCACGCGGGTGCCGGCGAACTGCTGCTGCAGGTCTTGCGCGATATGGTTGCGGCTCAGGGGCAGGGCGGCACGCGGCCCGCTGGCGGCGGGCAGCTCCAGGGGCAGGCTGAACCAGAACAGGCTGCCCGCGCCGGGCTGGCTCTGCACGCCCACCTCGCCGTGCATCAGATGCGCCAGGCGGCGGCAGATGGCCAGGCCCAGGCCGGTGCCGCCATAGCGCCGGGTGGTGGAGCTGTCGGCCTGCTCGAAGTCCTGGAAGAGCCGGGCCTGGGCTTCTTCGCTGATGCCGATGCCGCTGTCCTGCACCTCGAAGCGCAGATGCAGCTGCGCCCCCTGCTCCCGCTCCACGCGGGCGCTCAGGCGCACAAAGCCCTGCTCGGTGAACTTGACCGCATTGCCGGCGAAGTTGAGCAGCACCTCGGCGATGCGCTGGGCATCGCCCAGCAGGGGGCGGGCGGCCAGGGCGGGATCCACGTCCAGCTCGATGCGCAGCTGCTTCTCGGCCGCGCGCTGGGCCAGCATGCTGCGTATACCGTCCAGCACCTGTCCCACGCTGAACTCGGCGCGCTCCAGCTGCAGCTTGCCGGCCTCGATCTTGGAGAAGTCCAGCACATTGTTGATGACCGAGAGCAGGTGCTCGGCGGCGTCGGCCACCTTCTTGAGCCGATCCTGCTGCTCGGGCTCGCGGGTGTCGCGGCGCACCAGATAGGTCAGGCCGATGATGGCGTTCATCGGCGTGCGGATCTCGTGGCTCATATTGGCCAGGAAGGCGCTCTTGGCCAGGCTGGCGGCCTGGGCGGCCTGGGTGGCCTCGGCCAGCTCGGCGGTGCGGGCCTGGACCAGCTCTTCCAGATGGTGACGGTAGCGCTCCAGCTCCATGGCGTCGCGGCGCTGGCGCGAGATGTCGGTCAGAAAGCCGTGCCAGAGCACGGTGCCGCCGTCCTCGGGCTGGGCAATCGCATTGGCGTAGAGCCAGCGCTCGCCGCCATCGGCATGGGTGGTGCGGAACTCCTGCTGCCAGGGACTGAGCTGGCGGGCCGAGGCGATCAGGGATTCGCGCACCGCGCTGCGGTCCTCGGGGTGCAGGCGCTCGAACCAGGCATCGGCCTGCTCGGCCAGCTCGGCCGGGCTCAGGCGCAGATAGTCGCGCACCGCCTCGCTGACATAGCCGAAGGCGAACTCGCCATCGGCGCGGCGGCGCAGCTGGAAGACCACGCCGGGCACGGTCTCGGCCATGCCGCGCAGACGGTTGATCAGATCGCGCTGGGCCTCGAACTGCTGCTGCAGGGCGTCGCGCATATGTTCCAGATGTGTGCCCAGCAGACCGATTTCGTCCTCGCGCTGGCGCCGCAGCGTGGCGTTGAAGCGGCCCTCGGCCAGGTCATTGGCAAAGCCGCCCAGCTCGCGCAGCGGGCGCAGCAGGCGCGAGTTCAGCAGCAGCAGCACCAGCAGCAGGGAGATCAGCAGCTGGCCGCCCACGGTCAGGCCATAGAGCCAGCGCTGGCGCGCCAGGTCGGCGCTGGCCAGGTGGTCGTCCAGCTCGATCTGGATATGGCCGATCTTGGCGCTGCCGCGGAAGATGTCGCGCTCGCCCTCGAAGAGCTGGCCCTTGTGGCGCTCGGGGAAGCCCATCTCGATGAAGGGCGAGCCCTGCGAGGCATCGCTCACCCGCACCCGCACCACCTCGGGCGACTTCATGATGGCGGCCACCACCTCGCGGGCGGCCACCTGGTCCAGGTTCCACAGCAGCTCGGGCAGGCTGGAGGCCAGCACATCGAGCTTGGCCTGCAGCTCGGCCTGTTGCGCCTGCTGGGCCTGCTGGGGCTCGCGCAGGCCGATCCAGAGGCCGCCGATGATCAGGGCCGGCAGGAGCAGGCCGATGCTGGCACCCGTCGCAAGCGCAACAAACAGCGAGCTGGAGGCTTTGCGGCTCAATATGTCCTCGGACGATGTCCTGACTGGAGATTCGTCCGACTGTAACCCCGGCCCTGCTCCCAAAAGAGGGGATCTGGGGGCGCAAAGGGCCGCATTTGGTAATGGGGGCGGGCCGGGGCGGGCGCCCCGGCCTGCAGACGCCCGGAAGCCCGGACACTCAGGCGGCGCGACGCAGCTGGGCGCGGCCGCCGCGGGTGTGGCGGAACAGGTCCTTGGGGTCCTCGGCCGGCGGCACCAGCTGCACCTCGCGGCCCACGCCCAGCTCGCGGGCTAGGCGGTCCAGCAGGCGCAGGGTGCTGTAGTCCTCCAGCGCAAAGCCCACGGAGTCGAAGACCGTGACCTCGGCCTCGGAGCGGCGGCCCGGCGCGCGGCCGGCCAGCACCTGCCAGAGCTCGGTCACCGGATGATCGGCCGGCAGCTGCTGGATATCGCCCTCGATGCGGGTCTGAGGCTCGTACTCCACAAAGATGCTGGCGCGGCGCAGCAGTTCGGCGGCCAGCTCGGTCTTGCCCGGGCAGTCGCCGCCCACGCCGTTGATGTGCATGCCGGGCTCCAGCATCTCGGCCGTCAGGATGGTGGCGCGGGTCTTGTCCGCGGTGACGGTGGTGACGATGTCGGCGCCGCGCACGGCCTCGGCCACCGAGTCGGCGCGCAGCACCTGGAGATCGGCGAAGCCGGCCAGATTGCGCTGCAGCTTGTCGGTGGCGGCGGGATCGATGTCATAGGCCACGATCTCGCGGATGCCCAGCTGGCTGTGGAAGGCCAGGGCCTGGAATTCGCTCTGCGCGCCGTTGCCGATCAGGGCCATGCGGCGCGAGTCGGGGCGGGCCAGGGCCTTGGCCGCCATGGCCGAGGTGGCGGCGGTGCGCAGGGCCGTGCTCAGGGTCAGCTCGGAGAGCAGCAGCGGGTAGCCGGTGGACACCTCGGCCAGCACGCCGAAGGCCATCACGGTGTAGAGGCCGCGGCTGGTGTTGATGGGGTGGCCGTTGACGTACTTGAAGGCATAGCGCTGGGCATCGGCCACGGGCATCAGCTCGATCACGCCCACCGGCGAATGGCTGGCCACGCGGGCGCTCTTGTCAAACTCTTCCCAGCGCAGAAAGTCTTCGCGCAGGGTGTCGGCCAGCTCGGCCATCAGGGGGGCGACGCCCTTGCGCTGCAGCAACTCAGCCAGGGCGGGTACATCGATGAAGCGGGTCATGAAAAGTCTCCGTTGGGGCAGCTCTCGCGCCGCGGCGGGGCGCCTTTGCGGAAATTCTGGTCGGGAGCATGGCTAATAAAAAGCAGGCAAAGCGCTCAAATTGTTGTGGGTGCATTGCAAATTGACAGGCAAAATTGAGCACTATGGCTAGTCTGGACGACACTGACCGGGAACTGATCGCCCTGCTGCGCGACAACGCGCGCCTGTCGGTGGTAGCGCTGGCCCGCCAGCTGCGGGTGGCGCGGGCCACGGTGCAGAACCGCATCGCTCGCCTGGAGCGCGAGGGCGTGATCGTGGGCTACAGCGTGCGCCTGCGGCCCGCGGCCGAGGCTCAGCGTATCCGTGCCCTGATGAATGTGGCGGTGGAGGGCAACCGCACCGACGAGGTGTTGCGCGAGCTGCGCGGCCACCCCAATGTGGCGGCCCTGCACAGCACCAATGGTCGCTGGGACCTGGTGGCCGAGCTGCGCGCCGACACCCTGGAGGAGTTCGACCGCGTACTCAGCGCCGTGCGCCTGATCCAGGGCATTGCCAATACCGAGACCAGCATCCTGCTGTCCACGCACAAGGTGTGACCGTCCGCACGCGGCGCTGGCAATCAGAGGGTTAACCCTTGGGTTTTTGGGCGCTATGCATACAATGCGGCGCTTCAATCGCACACCCGTTCGAAAGTCGGGGTCGCAAAGCTTCCGGTCTACCGCTCCCGCTGGAGCCAGGACAGCGGGGTTGCCGCGCGGCCGTTGCCGCCGTGTCAGCCCTCATGCAGGCGCGACCCGTCTTTACCCGAACACCGTAAGGACCACCCGCCATGCTGAGCACCATCAAGAGCCGCCTGATCGCGATCTGCATGCTGATCGTGATTGCCGCCATCGGCGTTGCTACCCTGGCCAGCTACTTCAGCGTCAGCGCGCATGCGCGGCGCCAGGTCATGAGCCAGCTGCACGATCTGGGTGAGTCGCATGCTGGCACCATGGCCACCTGGGTCAAGTCGCAGAAGAACATCGTGGCCGCCCTGGCCCCGGCCGCCGCGCTGGAGGCACCCCAGCCCGCGCTGGAGCAGGCACTCAAGTCCGGCCAGCTGGACCTGGCCTATCTGGGCCATGCCGACAAGCGCATGATTTCGGTGCCCGATCGCCAGCGTCCTGCCGACTACGACCCCACGGCCCGCCCCTGGTACAAGCTGGCCGAGAGTGCCGAGGCGCCGGTGATCACCGCCCCCTATATCGCCTCCTCCAGCAAGAAGCTGGTGGTGAGCTTTGCCAGTGCGGTGCGCAGCGGCGGCCAGCTGCGCGCCGTGGCCGGCACCGATGTGGCGCTGGATGATGTGATCGCCACGCTCAAGAGCATCAAGCCCACGGCCCAGGGCTTCGCCTTCCTGCTGGCCAAGGACGGCAAGATCATTGCCCACCCCGACGCTGCCCTGACCCTCAAGCCGGTGGCGGATCTCTCCCCCGACTTCACGCCCGCCCTGCTGGACGCCGCCAAGGGCGAGGCCTTGGTGGAGGCCGGCGTGGGTGAGCACCGCTTCTTCGTCAAGGGCACGCCGGTGCCGGGCACGGACTGGACCCTGATGATCGCTGCTGAGCGCAGCGAGGCCCTGGCTGCTCTGTCCAGCCTGCTGGCCACGGCCGGCGTCTCCCTGGTGGCGGTGGCCGCCGTGGCGGCCCTGCTCTCGGTGCTGGCCATCGGTGTGCTGCTCAAGGGCCTGGGCCGGGTGCGCGATGCCATGCACCAGATTGCCTCGGGCACCGGTGACCTGACCCAGCGCCTGAACGCCGAGGGCCGCGACGAGATCGCCGACATCGGCCGCGCCTTCAACGAGTTCGTGGCCAAGATCGAGCATGTGATGCTGGATGTGCGGGCCACCAGCCAGTCCATGGCCGTGGCGGCGCGCCAGATCGCCACCGGCAACCAGGACCTGAGCCAGCGCACCGAGGAAACGGCCAGCAATCTGCAGCAGACGGCCAGCTCCATGGAAGAGCTGACCGGCACCGTGCGCCACAGCGCCGACTCGGCCGGCAGTGCCAACCAACTGGCCGACAGCGCCGCCGCCGTGGCGCGCGAGGGCGGCCAGGTCGTGGCCCAGGTGGTGAGCACCATGGAGCGCATCCAGGGCGCCAGCCGCCGCATCGCCGACATCATCGGCACCATCGACGGCATTGCCTTCCAGACCAATATCCTGGCCCTGAATGCCGCCGTCGAGGCGGCCCGCGCCGGTGAGCAGGGCCGCGGCTTCGCGGTCGTGGCCGGTGAGGTGCGGGCCCTGGCCCAGCGCAGCGCCGAGGCCGCCAAGGAAATCAAGGGCCTGATCGGCGCCAGCGTGGAGCAGGTGGAGGGTGGCACCGCCCTGGTGGCGCGCGCCGGCAGCACCATGGACGAGATCGTGGCCAGCGTGCAGCGCGTGACGGCCATCATGGGCGAGATCAGCAGTGCCGCCCGCGAACAGAGCCAGGGCATCGACCAGGTCAACACCTCGGTGGCCCAGCTCGACCAGATGACGCAGCAAAACGCCTCCCTGGTGGAGGAATCGGCCGCGGCGGCCGAGAGCCTGCGCGACCAGGCCAACAAGCTGGCCGAGATCGTGGCGGGCTTCAAGCTCAGCCAGGCGGCCTGAGCGCGGCGGCGGTCCCGACGGTGCAGAGCGATGTCGACGGCCAGACCCTGCTGGAGCGCCTGCGCCAGCTGGGCCTGGCCCTGGCCGATGGTCAGCTCAAGCGCCAGGCCTATCACCTGGCCGTGCTGGGGCTGCTGCGCCAGCGCCTGGCCTGCAGCCGCGTCAGCCTCTGGCGCTTCGATGGCAGTGCGCCCGCGCTGCGCCTGATCTGTCGCGCCAGCCTCAGCGAGGCCGGCGAGGACGAGTTGCTGGGCCAGACCCTGGAGCAGGGCCAGTTCCAGCTCTACTTCGCCCAGCTCGCCCGGGAGGGTGTGTTTGCCTGCGCCGACACGGCACAGGAGCCCGCGCTGGCGGCCCTGCAGGCCGTCTATCTGCAGCCCCAGGGCGTGCGAGCCCTGATGGATGTCAGCTTTGCCGTCAACGGCCGCCTGTACGGCGTGCTCTGCTGCGAGCAGCAGGGCGTCGCGCGCGCCTGGACTCGTCGTGAGATCGGTCTGCTGCTGCGCTTTGGCCGCATGGTCAGCTTGCAGCTGGTGCGGGTGCTGCCCGAGGAGTTCAGCCGGGGCGCGGTTCCGCTGGACGGATTCGAGCGCGGCGGATCCTGATCGGCCGGGGTCGTTCGCCCCGTCACTGTTTGCATCCACAGTAGATTGCGTGCCACCGTGCAGTGTCCAGCTGCGGCGGTGTGGAGCCAGTCTGTCCCTTTCAAGTTCATCCAGCACTTGCAGAGCAATTCGCAAGTCCTTCTTTTTGAAGGATTTTTAATCGCGCGATTGCTGTAACAACGAGTTGTAAGTGCTTGATTTCATTGGGAATTTTTTGGTTTTTGCCTTGACCTGCCGCGCCGCGATAAGTAAAGTGGTGAAAAGTGCAATTTAGTGGGTCGCTGTGGCGAATTTCGTGTTTCAAGGGGCGTCGGCCTTGGCAATGGATGCCAAGGGGCGGATGGCCGTCCCGACACGACACCGCGAGGCGCTGCAGGAGCTCTGCGGCGGCCAGCTGACCCTGACCAAGCACCCCGAGGGCTGCCTGATGGTCTTCCCCCGCCCGGCCTGGGAATCCTTTCGCGACAAGATCGCCGCCCTGCCCATGTCGGCTGCCGGCTGGAAGCGCGTCTTCCTGGGCAATGCCCAGGACGCCGAGATCGACAGCGCCGCGCGCGTGCTGGTCTCGCCCGAGCTGCGCCTGGCCGCCGGTCTGCAGAAGGATGTGATGCTGCTGGGCATGGGCAGCCATTTCGAGCTCTGGGACGCCGCCCGCTACGCCGCGCATGAAGCCGCGGTGATGCAATCCGAGCTGCCCGACGCGCTCAAGGACTTCAGCTTCTGACGCGCATGAGCAGCTCCGACACCACCCCCTTCACCCACACCACGGTGCTCTTGCACGAAACCGTGGACGCCGTGCTGGCCCGCCCCGACGGTTTGTATGTGGACGGCACCTTCGGCCGCGGCGGGCACTCGCGGCTCTTGCTGCAGAAGCTTGGGCCCGGCGGGCGCCTGGTCGCCATCGACCGCGACCCCGAGGCCATCGCGGCCGCCACGACGGGCGAGACGCGGGTCACGGACCCGCGTTTTTCCATTTGCCACGCCCCTTTTGCGGCCATGCAGGAGGAACTGTCGCGCCTGGGCGTTCATCAGGTGGATGGCGTGATGCTGGACCTGGGGGTGTCGAGCCCCCAGATCGACAACCCGGCGCGCGGCTTCAGCTTCCGCTTCAGCGGACCGCTGGACATGCGCATGGACACGACGCGCGGCGAAAGTGCTGCGGATTTCCTGGCCCGCGCCGATGAGCGCCAGATTGCGGAGGTGATACGCAACTATGGGGAAGAACGGTTTGCTGCACAGATTGCAAAGGCGCTTGTTGCTCGCCGGGAGGGCGGGAGTCCTGTTCGAAGCACCGACGAGCTTTCCAAAGTCGTGGCTGGCGCGGTCAAAACCCGCGAACCGGGCCAGGACCCTGCAACGCGCACATTTCAAGCGCTTCGGATTCACGTCAACGCCGAGCTTGAAGAGCTCGAGCAGGGGCTGAAATCGGCCCTGGCCCTGCTGGCCCCGGGCGGCCGCCTGGCCGTGATCAGCTTCCACTCGCTGGAAGACCGCATCGTCAAGAACTTCATCGCCGCGCACAGCAAGGAGGTCTATGACCGCCGTGCGCCCTTTGCGGCGCCCAAGCCCCTGGCGCTGAAGGCGCTGGCGCGCATCAAGCCCAGCGAGACCGAGGTGCGCGCCAATCCGCGCTCGCGCTCCGCCATCCTGCGCGTGGCCGAGCGCACCGACGCGCCGCTGGATGCGGCCGGAGCGGGGCGATGAGCCGCATCAATCTGCTGCTGCTCGTGGCCGTGCTGGCCAGCGGCATGGTGCTGATCAAGAGCGCCTATGAATCGCGCCGCCTCTTCACCGAGCTGGACCGCGCCCAGGCCGAGTCGCGTCGCCTGGACGCCGACCATCAGCGCCTGCTGGCCGAGCGCCAGGCCCAGGCCACCAATCTGCGGGTGGAGCAGGTCGCGCGTGAACGCCTGCGCATGCGCGTGATCAATCCCGCCGTGACCCAGAGCGTGGACCTCGTGCGGCCCCAGGCCGCCTCGGGAGCGGCGCGGTGAGCTGGTTCGGCGGCAAGGGTCAGAAGCGCGGCGGCGGCGGCAGTGCGTCTGCCTACCGCTCGGTGAGCACGCGCAGCGTGAGCTACTCCAGCAGCCCGCTGCTGGCCTCCAAGACCCCGCCCTGGCGTTCGCGCTTTCTGGTGGCCCTGGTGGGCCTGGGCTTCATCGGCCTGCTGGGCCGTGCGGTCTATGTGCAGGTCATCGGCAACGACTTCTTCCAGCGCCAGGGTGAGGCCCGCTATGCCCACACCATGGAGCTGCCGGCCAGCCGCGGCCGCATCATCGACCGCAAGGGCCAGGTGCTGGCCGCCAGCGTGGCCGTGCCCTCGATCTGGGCCATTCCCAAGGAGATGGACGCCGGGGACGAGCAGCGCCGCGAGCTGGCCAAGATCCTGGGCCTGAGTCGCCAGGAGCTGGACAAGAAGCTGGACCCCAACTCCCGCTTCGTCTGGCTGCGCCGCCAGGCCGACGACGACACCGCCGCCCGCATCAAGGCGCTCAAGCTCAAGGGCGTGTTCCAGGACCGCGAGTACAAGCGCAAGTACCCCGAAGGCGAGGCGGCCGCCCATGTGGTGGGTTTCACCAATATCGAGGAGCGCGGCCAGGAAGGCATCGAGCTGGCCTTCCAGAAGGAGCTGCAGGGCCGCGATGGCTCGCGCCAGGTGGTGCGCGACCGCCTGGGCCGCGTGGTGGAGGATATCGGCGAGAGCGTGCCGGCCGTCAATGGCCGCGACATCGACCTCTCCATCGACTCCAAGGTGCAGTTCTTCGCCTACCAGCGCATCCGCGACGCGGTGGCGGAGCACCGTGCCAAGGCCGGCTCGGTGGTGGTGCTGGATGTGCAGACCGGCGAGGTGCTGGCCCTGGCCAACTTCCCCAGCTACAACCCGGGCGACCGCCAGAACCTCAGCGGCGCCCAGCTGCGCAACCGCGCCCTGACGGACATCTTCGAGCCCGGCTCCACGATGAAGCCCTTCATCGCCTCGCTGGCGCTGGAGACCGGCCGCGTGCGTCCCGACACCATCATCAACGTGGCGCCGCGCAGCCTCAACGTCAACGGCTTCTCGCCCACCGATGCCCACCCCTACGGCGATCTCACGGTGGCCCAGGTGATCCAGAAGTCCAGCAATATCGGCGTGGCCAAGCTGGCCATGCAGATGCAGCCGCGCGAGATGCACGAGCTCTTCACTGCCATCGGCCTGGGTCAGCGTCCGCAGCTGAACTTCCCCGGCGCGGTGACCGGCAAGCTGCGCCCCTACAAGAGCTGGCGGCCCATCGAACAGGTGACGATGAGCTATGGCTACGGCCTCTCGGCCTCGCTGTTCCAGCTGGCCCGCGCCTACACCGTCTTCGCCCGCGACGGCGAGATCATTCCCGTGACCATGAACCGCCAGCCCGAGGGGGAGGTGGCGCATGGCATCAAGGTCTTCTCGCCCCGCACCATGCAGTCCGTGCGGGAGATGCTGCAGATGGCCGCCGCCCCCGGCGGCACCGCCCCCCAGGCCATGGTGCCGGGCTACAGCGTGGGCGGCAAATCCGGCACCGCGCACAAGCAGGAGGGCAAGGGCTACACCAACAAGTACCGCTCCTGGTTCGTGGGCATCGCCCCCATCAGCAAGCCTCGCATCGTGGTGGCGGTGATGGTGGACGAACCCAGCAATGGCGTGTATTTCGGCGGCGCCGTGGCCGGCCCGGTCTTCAGCCAGGTGGTGGCCCAGTCCCTGCGGCTGCTCAATGTGGCGCCCGACCTTGATGTGAAAACCCAGATCGTCGCGAAAAATGTTCCCGCGGTGGAGGAGAGCTTCTGATGCCGCTGATGCGCCTGAAATCCCCGGAGGCCGCGGCCCGCTGGCTGCGTGAATGGACCACCGGCACCCTGCGCACCGACAGCCGTCTGGTGGCGCCCGGCGATGCCTTCATCGCCTGGCCTGGTCATGCCCAGGACGGCCGCCGCTATGTGCAGGCCGCGCTGGATGCCGGCGCCGCCACCTGCCTGGTGGAGCTGGAAGGCGTCGATGCCTTCGGCTTCAACGACGGCCGCGTGGCCGCGCTGCCCGCGCTCAAGGCCGTGACCGGCCGCATCGCCGCCGAGTATTTCGAGCAGCCCACGCGCGAGCGCCTGCAGGTCATCGCCAGCACCGGCACCAATGGCAAGACCAGCACCGCCTGGTGGACTGCCCAGCTGCTGAGCCTGCTGGGCCGGCGCTGCGGCGTGGTGGGCACCTTGGGCATTGGCGAGCCGCCGCTGCGCGAGCAGCCTGCCGCCATCACCTACACCGGCCTGACCACGCCCGACCCGGTGCAGCTGCAGGCGGGTTTCCGCCGCATGGCCGATGCGGGCTTTGCCGCCTGCGCCATCGAGGCCAGCTCCATCGGCATCGTCGAGCAGCGCCTGGCCGGCACCGAGATCAAGGTGGCCCTGTTCACCAATTTCACGCAGGACCACCTGGACTACCACGGCGATATGGACGCCTACTGGGAAGCCAAGCGCCGCCTGTTCGACTGGCCGGGCCTGCAGGCCGCAGTGCTGAACCTGGACGATCCCAAGGGCGCGCCCCTGGCCGCCGAGCTGCAGGGCCGCCTGGACGTGTGGACCTATGCGGTGGAAGGCGCAGCCCGGCTCTCGGCCCACGGCCTGCACTACCAGGCGGGCGGCCTGTGCTTCGAGCTGCGCGAGGGCGAGCAGGCCCTGGCGGTGCGCACCGGCCTGATCGGCGAGTACAACGTGGCCAATCTGCTGGCCGTGATCGGCGGCCTGCGGGCTCTCGGCCTGCCGCTGGATGAGATCGTGGCCGCCGTGCCCGAGATCACGCCCGTGCCAGGGCGCATGCAGCGCGTGGGCGAGGGCCGGGGCCAGCCCCAGGCCGTGGTGGACTATGCCCACACGCCCGATGCGCTGGAGAAGGCCCTGGCCGCGCTGCGCCCCCTGGCCGCGGCGCGCGGCGGCCGCCTGGTCTGCGTCTTCGGCTGCGGCGGCAACCGCGATCCCGGCAAGCGGCCGCTGATGGGTGCCATCGCCGGTCGCCTGGCCGATCGCGTGATTCTCACCAGCGACAACCCGCGCCACGAGGCCCCGCAGACCATCCTGGCCCAGATCGCGGCCGGCGTGGGCGGGCCCAGCGAGCAGATCGAGGACCGCCAGGCCGCTATTGCGCAGGCCGTGGCCCAGGCCGAGCCGGGCGATGTGCTGCTGATCGCCGGCAAGGGTCATGAGGACTATCAGGAGATCGCGGGCCTGCGCCGCCCCTTCTCCGACGTGGACCAGGCCCTGGTGGCCCTGGCCCTGAGGAAGGATTGAGATGAGTGCGCCCCTGATGACCCTGGCCCAGGCCCTGCACCTGCTGCAGACCCGCCAGCCCGAGGCGCGCCTGGTGGGCGAGGGCGCGGTGGAGATCGCGCGCGTGCACAGCGACACCCGCAGCCTGCGCCAGGGCGACCTCTTCGTGGCCCTGCGCGGCGAGCGCTTCGATGCGCACGACTTCCTGCCCCAGGCCGCGGCCGCCGGCGCGGTGGCCGTGATTGCCGAGCGTGGCATTGCGGCAGCCGGCCTTTCGGGCATCGAGGTGCCGGATGCCAAGCAGGCCCTGGGTCTGCTGGGCGCGGCCTGGCGCGCCCACTGCCATCTGCCCCTGATTGCCGTGACCGGCAGCAATGGCAAGACCACCGTGACCCAGATGATTGCCAGCATCCTGCGGGCCTGGCTGGGGCAGGGCGCGCTGGCCACCGAGGGCAATTACAACAACGAGATCGGCGTGCCCCTGACCCTGCTGCGTCTGCGGCAGGACGATGCGCTGTGGCATCGCGCCGCGGTGGTCGAGCTGGGCATGAACCATCCCGGCGAGATCGCGCCGCTGGCCGCCATGGCCCAGCCCACGGTGGCCCTGGTGAACAACGCGCAGCGCGAGCACCAGGAGTTCCTGCAGACCGTGGAAGCCGCGGCGCGCGAGAACGGCACGGTGCTGGAGGCCCTGAGCCCGGCCGGCATCGCCGTCTTCCCGGCCGATGACGCCTGCGCGCCGATCTGGCAGCAGCAGGCCGGCGGCCGCGCCGTGCTGAGCTTTGCCCTGCAGGGCCAGGCCGATGTGACGGGTCATGCCCAGTGGGTGCAGGGCGAGGGCTCGGGCCACTGGGCCCTGGAGCTGCAGACGCCCGCGGGCAGCGCGCCCGTGGCCCTGCATGTGGCCGGTATCCACAATGTGCGCAACGCCCTGGCCGCCGCCGCCTGCGCGCTGGCGGCCGGCGCGCCGCTGGCCGCCATCCGCCAGGGCCTGGAAGCCTTCGAGCCCGTCAAGGGCCGCAGCCAGCTCAAGAGCCTGCTGCGCGAGGGCCAGCGCGTCACCCTGATCGACGACAGCTACAACGCCAACCCAGACAGCGTGCGCGCCGCCATCGACGTGCTGGCCGATCTGCCGGGTGCCTCCTGGCTGATGCTGGGCGATATGGGCGAGGTGGGCGACCAGGGCCCCGCCTTCCACCGCGAGGTGGGCGCCTATGCCGCCGCGCGCGGCATCAGCGGCTTCTGGGCGGCGGGCGAGGCCTGCCGCGAGGCCGTGGCCGCCTACGGCCGCAATGCCCGCCATTTCGAGGACGCCGCGGCCCTGATCGCCGCGCTGTCCGATCCGCAGGCGCCGCGCGCCCGCAACATCCTGGTCAAAGGTTCCCGCTTCATGCAGATGGAAAAGGTGGTCGCAGCCCTGC
>Ga0233424_10000199_pt1 | contig 84567 bp, 81 predicted proteins | sample Watercolumn_Towu_FD_181011 | JGI IMG/M metagenome (GOLD analysis project Ga0233424, IMG submission 181011) | Freshwater microbial communities from Lake Towuti, South Sulawesi, Indonesia - Watercolumn_Towuti2014_125_MG | ecosystem: Environmental > Aquatic > Freshwater > Lake | place: Indonesia... | reverse complement strand
GGCGGCCATAGCGTGAGGGAAACGCCCGGTCACATTCCGAACCCGGAAGCTAAGCCTCACAGCGCCGATGGTACTGCAGGGGGGACCCTGTGGGAGAGTAGGACACCGCCGGACTCCTTTTAGTCGAAATGGCCACCCATCGTTGGGTGGCCATTTTGCGTTTACAGCACGAAGAGAACAGGGAGCACCATGCCGGAAGAGGAAGAGCGCCGTCCGCGTCGCAACGACGACAGGAACCAGCGCAACGAACGTCCTTCCGGAGGTCGCCCCGTATACCGTGACGGCGCATCTCGTGCCGGCTCGGGTGACCGCGCCCCGCGTCGCGAGGGCGGCTACAGCCGTGATGGTGCCCCGCGTCGTGAGGGTGGCTACAACCGTGATGGTGGTGCCCCTCGTCGTGAGGGTGGCTACAACCGCGACGGTGGTGCTCCCCGACGCGAGGGCGGCTACAACAGCCGCGATGGTGCCCCCCGTCGCGAGGGTGGTTACAAGCGTGACGGTGGTGCCCCTCGTCGTGAGGGTGGCTACAACAACCGCGACAGCGCTCCGCGTCGCGAGGGTGGTTACAACCGTGACTCCGGCCCGCGTCGTGAGGGCGGCTACAACCGCGATGGTGGTGCCCCCCGTCGCGACGGTGGCTACAACAACCGTGATGATGCCCCTCGTCGTGAGGGTGGCTATAACCGCGACGGTGGTGCCCCGCGTCGTGAGGGCGGCTACAACCGCGATGGTGGTGCCCCTCGTCGTGAGGGTGGCTACAACAACCGCGACAGCGCTCCGCGTCGCGAGGGTGGTTACAACCGCGACAGCGCTCCGCGTCGTGAGGGTGGTTACAACCGTGACTCCGGCCCTCGTCGTGAGGGGGGCTACAACCGTGATGGTGGTGCCCCGCGTCGTGAGGGTGGTTACAACCGCGACTCCGGCCCGCGTCGCGAAGGTGGTTACAACCGCGACTCCGGCCCGCGTCGTGAGGGTGGTCACAACCGCGACAGCGCTCCGCGTCGCGAAGGCGGCTACAACCGGGACTCCGGCCCCCGCCGTGAGGGTGGTTACAACCGTGACTCCGCTCCGCGTCGCGAGGGCGGGTTCGAGCGTGAGCGGGGGAGTGACCGGTCGCGGTCCTTCCCGCAGCGCGGCGGGGCTGGGCGGGAGCGTCCGGCCAACGCAGCGAACGAGCGTCCGCGCTTCGACGAGCCCCGCGTCCCGGACGAGGTCACCGCGCGCGACCTGCATCCGTCCGCGCGCAACGAGCTGAAGACGCTGAGCAAGGAGAACGCCGAGTTCGTCGCTCGTCACCTGGCGATGGCCTCCCGGCTGATCGACGAGGACCCCGCTCTGGCGCACGAGCATGCGCTGGCGGCGTCGCGTCGTGCCGGCCGGATCGCGATCGTCCGCGAGACCCTGGGCATCACCGCCTATGCGACGGGCGACTTCGCCTTGGCGCTGCGCGAGCTGCGTACCTACCGCCGGATCTCCGGCAAGGATGACCAGATCGCCCTCATGGTCGACAGCGAGCGCGGTATCGGTCGTCCCGACCGCGCCCTCGAGACGGGTCGGGCCGTGGATCGGTCAGCTCTGACCACGCCCGTGCGAGTCGCGCTGGCGATCGCGATGTCGGGTGCCCGGCTCGACCAGGGCGATCTGGAGCTCGCCCTCGGAGAGCTCGAGATCCCGGAGCTGGACCCGGACCGCGCGTTCGAGTGGAGCCCCGCGCTCTTCGCCGCACGGGCCGCCGTGCTGGAGGACCTCGGGCGCACCGACGAAGCGGAGTTCTGGGCGCATCGCGCCGAGGTCGCTGCGGAAGCTCTCGGTGTGGATGAGGCCGGCGACGAGGAACTCTACGTCGAGGACGGCCTCGTCGAGGACGAGTTCTCCGACGACGAGCTCTCCGTCGAGGACGTTGCTTCTGTCGAGGACGTCGCCGGCGACGCAACGGAAGCCGACGTCGCTACGGACGCCACCGACGCGGTCGACACCCCCGAGCCGTCGATCGAGGACGAGGTGCGCGAGCTGCTCGGCGAGGACGACGAGACGGATGACGACGAGACGGAGGACGACTCGCCCTCCGCGCCTGAAAAGCCGGAGGCGTAGGTGGGACTCTTCACACCGAAGGCGCGGAAGCAACCCGCGGGACACACACCCCTCGAGGGCGTCGACGCCGTCCTCGCTGATCTCGACGGCGTGGTCTACGCGGGTCCCGGCGCTCTGCCGCATGCGGTGGAGAGCCTGAACGCGGCGGCGCACACGGTGCGTCTCGGCTACATCACCAACAACGCCTCGCGCACCGACGCCTCCGTGGCGGCGCACCTCACGAGTCTCGGACTCGACGTCGCTCCGCAGGACGTCGTGACGAGCCCGCAGGCGGCGATGCGTCTGCTGTCCGGGATCGTGCCGGCGCCGGCGACCATCCTCGTGGTGGGCGGCGACGGCCTCGTCGACGAGGTGCAGAAGGCCGGGTACACGGTCACGCGCAGCGCCGAGGACGCGCCGCAGGCCGTGGTCCAGGGCTTCGCGCCCGAGGTGGCCTGGACGGATCTCGCCGAGGCGGCGTTCGCTCTCAAGGTCCCCGAGGACGAGGGCGGCATCCCGTGGATCGCCACGAACACCGACTGGACGATCCCGCGCGAGCGGGGTGTCGCCCCGGGGAACGGCACTCTTGTCTCCGCCGTGCACACCGCGATCGGTCGTCTGGCGACGGTGGCGGGCAAGCCGGAGACCCCGATCTTCGAGGAGGCGCTCGCCCGTTTCGGCGCGGCGAAGGCGCTCTTCATCGGGGACCGCCTCGACACCGACATCATGGGTGCCAGCCGTGCGGGCATCGAGTCCGCCCTGGTGCTGACCGGTATCGACCGTCCCAAGCACGTCCTCGCCGCGCCCGAAGGATCGCGCCCGACCTACATCCTCGGCGACCTGCGCGGTCTGCACGAGCCGTACCCCGAGCCCACCGTGACCGACGGCGTGTTCGACGTGAACGGCGCCGCCGTCCGCGTCCGAGGCGCAGACGTCGAGATCGTCGCCGAGTCCGGCGACCAGCTCGACCTGCTCCGTGCGGGTGCCGCCGCGATCTGGGCGTCCGGGACACCGGTGTTCGTCCTCCGGGTTCCGGAGCGGCTGTACGCGGACCCGTTCCACCGCCCCTGAGCCACGCGTGGCGCCGCCGCCCGTCGGTGGCGCCGCGTACAGTGGAAGCGTGAGCGATGAGACGACGACCAGCGCGCCGACGGACGGCCTGTGGAGTCGTCTGCGCCTGATCGAAGGGCAGCCGCTCGCCGCACGCGCCGACGCGTACTCGGCCCTGCACGACGAACTCTCGCGACGACTCGAGAGCGGATCCCGACACGACCTGCGGGAGACCCCGGGACCACGATGACGCGACTCGACGCCGCCCTCGCCGCCCGAGGACTCGCCCGTTCGCGCACGCATGCCGCCACCCTCATCGCCGACGGCCTCGTGAGCGTCGACGGCCGCCCGGTCGTGAAGGCCTCGACCCCGGTCAGCGACGACGACACCATCACGGTCGCCGGCGCCGACCACTACGTCAGCCGCGCGGCGCACAAGCTCGTCGCCGGGCTCGACGGCTTCGGTATCCCGGTTCAGGGGCGCTTGGCCCTCGACATGGGGGCCTCGACCGGCGGATTCACGCAGGTGCTGCGGGAACGCGGCGCGCGCTGTGTCCTCGCCGTGGACGTCGGGCATGGCCAGCTCGCCCCCGCGGTCGCTGCCGACCCCGGCGTCATCGCCGTCGAGGGCTTCAACGTGCGGCACATGACGCGTGACAGCCTCGCCGCGGCGACGGGGGAGTCTGCGTCCCCCGATCTGGTGGTGGGCGACCTCTCCTTCATCTCGCTCGAGCTCGTGCTTCCCGCGGTGGTCTCCGTCGCCGCACCGGGCGCCGACGTGCTGTTGCTGGTCAAACCCCAGTTCGAGGTCGGGCGGACGGCCGTGCGCGGCGGCCTCGTCACCGACCCCGCCACCCGTGCGGACGCCGTCGCCCGCGTGGTGTGGAGCGCGTGGGACGCGGGGCTGGGGATGGCGGGGATCGTCTCCTCCCCGATCCTCGGGACTCACGGCAATGCGGAGTATCTCGTGCACCTCGTGCCGGGCGGCGGCAGCAATCCGACAGAATGGATGGACACCATCAACCGGCTGGCAGGGGGACGATGAACGAGCGCAGGATCCTGGTCGTCGCCCATGCGGGCCGCGTCGACACCGTCGCGGCCGCCCGTCGGGTGATCGGCGCCCTCCGCGGTGCGGGGGTCCGTCCCGTCCTGGCAGCTGACGACCATGCCGAGCTCGCCGCGGTCGATGCGTTCTTCGCGGACGTCGAGGTGCTGGACGCCTCCGGGCCGTCGACCCTCGAACTCGCGATCGTCCTCGGCGGCGACGGCACCATCCTCCGCGCGGCGGAGCTCGTCCGCGACAGCGGCGCCCCGGTGCTCGGCATCAACATGGGACACGTCGGCTTCCTCGCGGAGATCGACCGGGACGACATGGACGACGCGATGCGCCGCGTCATCGCCCGCGACTACGAGGTCGAGGAGCGCCTGGCGTTGTCGGTGCGCGTCAAGGACCGGTCCGGCGACGTCGTCTTCGAGACCTGGGCCCTGAACGAGGCGACCGTCGAGAAGGCGAGCCGCGAGCGCATGATCGAGGTGGTGCTCGAGATCGATGGGCGCCCCCTGTCGAGCTTCGGCTGCGACGGCATGGTCATCTCCACCCCGACCGGCTCGACCGCCTACAACTTCTCCGCCGGCGGACCCGTCATCTGGCCGACGGTCGAGGCCATCGCGGTGGTCCCGCTGTCGGCACACGCCCTGTTCGCGAAGCCGCTCGTGGTGAGCCCCGATGCGGCCGTGGCCATCGAGATGCTGGAGCGGACGGACGGCTCCGGCATCCTCTGGTGCGACGGCCGTCGTTCCCACGACCTCCCGCCGGGCGCTCGCGTCGTGGTGCGCCGCTCGTCGCGCCCGGTCCGTCTCGCGCGCCTGCACCCGACCGCGTTCACGAACCGTCTCGTCCGCAAGTTCCAGCTGCCCGTCGAAGGGTGGCGCGGACAGGAGCGGAGGAGCGACGCATGATCGAGGAGATGCGCATGCAGGGGCTCGGCGTGATCGCCGACGCCGTCCTGCCGCTCGGCCCGGGCTTCACGGCGATCACCGGAGAGACGGGCGCGGGCAAGACCATGGTCGTCACCGGCCTCGGGTTGCTCCTCGGCCAGCGCGCCGACTCGGGGGCCGTGCGCAAGGGCGCGGCCCAGGCGTCGGTGGCCGGGGTGTGGATCGTGCCCGAGAAGGGCGAGGTCGCCGACATCGTGGCCGAGGCCGGGGGAGAGCTGGAGCCGGCCGATGCCGGCACCGCCGAGCTGTATGTGTCGCGCACCCTCAGCGCCGAGGGCCGCAGCCGTGCGAGCGTCGGCGGCCGCGCCGCTCCGGCGGGGGTGCTCTCCTCGCTCGCAGACGAGCTCATCGTCGTGCACGGACAGTCCGAGCAGCTCCGGCTGCGGTCGGCCGCCGCGCAGCGCGACGCCCTCGACCGCTTCGGCGGCGAACCGATCGCCCGGGCGCTGGAGGACTACCAGGCCGCGTTCGAGCGCTGGCGGACCCTCGACGCCGAGATCATCGACATCACCGCGAATCGCGACCGGCGTGCCGAGGAGGCCGCTCGGCTGCGGGAGGACCTCGCCCTGATCGAGGCGACCGCCCCCGAGGAGGGCGAGGACGAGGAGCTGGCGGCTCGTGCCGAGCGCCTCGCGAACGCGGAGGAACTCCGCGTCGCCGCCGCCCTGGCCCACGGGGCCCTCTCGAACGAGGAGGGCGAGCCCGATGCGTCGGCGCTGGTCGCGGAAGCACGCCGAGCGATCGAGCGCGTGTCGGACCCGAAGCTCGCGGAGGTCGCGGAGACCCTGGCCGACATCGGCTACCGGATCGCCGACGCCGCCGGTGTGCTCTCCGGCTTCCTCGCCGACCTCGACGAATCCGGACCCCATGAGCTCGCCGCCGTCGAGGAGCGCCGGGCCGCACTCGGCGTCCTCATCCGTCAGCACGGCTCGCTGGCGGAGGCGCTGGCGCTGTGGCAGACCGGATCCGCGCGGCTGGCCGAACTCGACGACGACGGAGAGCGCCTGGAACGCCTCACCGCCGAGCGCGACGCGGCCAGGGCGGAGCTCGACGCCCGGGCCGACGCTCTCACCGCGGCCCGGAACGAGGCGGCCGGCCGACTCGGCGAGGCCGTGACGGCCGAGCTGCACGCGCTGGCGATGCCGGACGCGCGCCTGGAGGTCTCTGTGACCCCGGGGTCTGAGAGCACCCACGGCCGCGACGACGTCGCCATCCTGCTCGCGCCGCATCCCGGCGCCGAACCCCGCTCGGTCGCCAAGGGCGCCTCCGGCGGCGAGCTGTCGCGGGTGATGCTCGCGATCGAGGTCGTCATCGCGGCGACCGACCCGGTGCCCACCTTCGTGTTCGACGAGGTCGACGCGGGCATCGGCGGCGCGGCGGCCATCGAGGTGGGTCGGCGACTCGCCCGACTCGCCGAGAAGTCGCAGGTGATCGCCGTCACCCATCTCGCTCAGGTCGCCGCCTTCGCGAACAACCACCTCACCGTCGTGAAATCGCACGACGGCGCCGTCACCGCCTCCAGCGTGCGGCGGCTCGACGGGGAGGAGCGCGAGGCCGAGATGGCCCGGCTGCTCTCCGGACTCGCGGATTCCGATGCCGCACTCACCCACGCCCGCGAGCTTCTCAGCCTCGGCGTCTGAATGAACTGTTAGGATAGAAGCCCGTGATGAACTCTTCTTCTGCGGGGCCCAAGAACGACACGACCAAGCACATCTTCGTGACCGGTGGTGTCGTTTCGTCTTTGGGCAAGGGGCTCACCGCGGCCAGCCTGGGCAACCTCCTGACCGCTCGCGGACTCCGCGTGGTCATGCAGAAGCTCGACCCGTATCTCAACGTCGATCCGGGCACCATGAACCCGTTCCAGCACGGCGAGGTGTTCGTCACCGACGACGGTGCGGAGACCGACCTCGACATCGGCCACTACGAGCGCTTCCTCGACATCAACCTGTCCGAGGCGGCCAACGTCACGACCGGTCAGATCTACTCGCAGGTGATCGCCCGCGAGCGTCGCGGCGAGTACCTCGGCGACACCGTGCAGGTCATCCCGCACATCACCGACGAGATCAAGCGCCGCATGCGGCTGCAGGCCACCGAGGACCCGCGTCCCGACGTGATCATCACCGAGGTCGGCGGTACGGTCGGCGACATCGAGTCGCAGCCCTTCCTCGAGTCGGCGCGCCAGCTGCGTCACGAGCTCGGCCGCGACAGCGTGTTCTTCGTGCACGTCTCGCTCGTGCCGTTCATGGGCGCGTCCGGCGAGCAGAAGACCAAGCCGACCCAGCACTCCGTCGCAGCCCTCCGCCAGGTCGGCATCCAGCCCGATGCCCTCGTGCTCCGCAGCGACCGCCCGGTGAGCGCGAGCAACCGCAACAAGATCGCCCTGATGTGCGACGTCGACGCCGAAGGCGTCATCAACACCGTCGACCTGCCGAGCATCTACGACATCCCGTCGACCCTCAACGAGCAGGGCCTCGACTCCTACATCGTGCGCCGCCTCGGCCTCGACCAGAAGGCGGACGACGTCGACTGGACGCGCTGGAACAAGGTGCTGCACGCGGTGCACAACCCGAAGCACGAGGTCACGATCGGCCTCGTCGGCAAGTACATCGACCTTCCGGACGCCTACCTGTCCGTGACGGAGGCCCTCAAGGCGGGCGGCTTCGCGCAGGAGACCAAGGTCAACATCCGCTGGATCCCGTCCGACCTCTGCGAGACGCCGGAGGGCGCGCAGGAGCAGCTGGCGGAGCTGGACGGCATCTGCGTGCCCGGAGGCTTCGGCATCCGCGGCATCGAGGGCAAGCTGGGTGCGCTGAAGTTCGCCCGCGAGCAGGGCATCCCGACCCTCGGCCTCTGCCTGGGGCTGCAGTGCATGGTCATCGAGTACGCCCGCGACGTCGCCGGAATCGCCGGAGCCTCGTCCAGCGAGTTCGATCCGGACACCGCGGAGCCCGTCATCGCGACCATGGCCGAGCAGATCGAGATCCTCGACGGCGGCGACCTGGGCGGCACCATGCGCCTGGGCCTGTACAAGGCGGCTCTCGCGGAGGGTTCGCTGGCGCGTGAGGTCTACGGCGCCGCCGAGGTGTCCGAGCGTCACCGCCACCGCTACGAGGTCAACAACGCCTACCGCGATCGCCTGTCGGAGGCCGGTCTGGTGTTCTCGGGTCTGAACCCCGAGCTGGACCTCGTCGAGTACGTCGAGCTGCCGCGCGACGTGCACCCGTACTACATCGCCACGCAGGCCCACCCGGAGCTCCGCTCGCGTCCGACCGACCCGCACCCGCTGTTCCGCGGTCTCGTCGGTGCCGCCATCGCGCGTCACCGTGCGAGCGAGCTGTTCGACGTGCCCGTCGATGAGTGAGTCGAAGGCGGGCGTGCCGGAACCGCTGCGGGACGAGCCCTTCGAGCCGGAGGTCCTGAGCAGCGACCTCGTCTACGAGGGGTACGTCTGGGACGTCCGCTCCGACCGGGTCCGCTACGGCGACGGCGAGATCGTGCGACAGTACGTCGCCCACCCCGGGGCCGTCGCGATCCTCGCGCTGGACGACGAGGAGCGGGTCCTGCTCATCCAGCAGTACCGTCACCCGATCCGTCACCGCGACTGGGAGTTGCCAGCCGGCCTCCTCGACATCGCGGGGGAGGAGCCGCTGGCGGCCGCCCGTCGCGAGCTCGCGGAGGAAGCCGACCTCGTCGCCGCCCACTGGGAGCCCCTGGTGTCGTCGTGGACGACGCCCGGCGGTAACGACGAGCTCATCCGGGTGTTCCTCGCGACCGGACTCTCAACCGCCGAGACCGCGCATGACCGCGAGGACGAGGAGGCCGACATCCGCGTCGCGTGGGTGCCGCTGCACGAGGCCGTCGCCGGAGTCCTGGAGGGACGCCTGCACAACGGCATCCTCTCCATCGGCGTCCTGGCCGCCGCGCAGAGGCTGCGCGACCGGAGCTGAGCATGCTGCTCGATCGCGCCCTCGACGCGTACCTGCGTCATGTGACGATCGAGCGCGGGCTCAGCAGCCACACCGTCGGCGCCTACCGGCGGGACCTCGAGGGCTACCGGGACTGGATCACGGCGGAAGGGATCGAGGACACCGCGGACATCACGCCTGCCGTCATCGACCGCTTCATCGCCGACCGCGCCTCGGCGGAGCCGCCCCCGGCCGCGACGAGTCTGGCGCGCCTGCAGTCCTCGGTGCGCGGCTGGCACCGGTTCCTCGCCCGTGAGGGCATCGAGGCGGACGATCCGACCGGACGGCTCCGCCCGCCGAAGACCCCGCGCCGGCTGCCGAAAGCCCTCACGATCGACCAGGTGGAGCGGCTGCTCGCCGCGCCGTCGGCCGAGGAGCCGCTCGGCATCCGCGACCGGGCGCTGCTGGAGCTCCTCTACGCCACGGGCGCCCGGGTGTCGGAGGCGGTCGGTCTCGACGTCGACGACATGGCGCACGGCGAGGTGCTGCGCCTGCGGGGCAAGGGCTCGAAGGAGCGCATCGTCCCGGTGGGGTCGTACGCCCGTGCCGCCGTCGACGCCTACCTCACCCGGGTCCGCCCGGAGCTCGCCGCGAAGGGCCGCGCATCGGCCCGGCTCTTCCTCGGCGCACGCGGTGCCCCGCTCTCGCGACAGAGCGCGTGGCTGGTGATCCGTTCCGCCGCGGAGCGCGCACAGCTCACGACCGAGGTCTCCCCGCACACGCTGCGCCACTCGTTCGCGACGCACCTCCTGCAGGGCGGCGCCGACGTGCGGGTGGTGCAGGAGCTGCTGGGGCACTCCTCGGTCGCGACGACGCAGATCTACACGCATGTGTCGGTGGATGCTCTCCGTGACATCTACGCGACCTCTCATCCCCGGGCGCGCTGACCGCGCAGGCCGCGGCCGGTACCGGGACCGCCGCGCGCCGAGCCGGCTGAGGAACGCTGGGCGGCTACAATCGAGCAAGCACGAAGGAGCAGGAGAACCGGTGGCTGAGAAAGTGGCGAAGTCCAGGGCGAAGGCGCAGAAGGCCGACGACACCCCCATGGGACCCACCGGCCGTCCGTACCAGGGCTTCCCGATCCCGGCGCCTCTGAAGTCGCACGGCCCGGCCCGCATCATCGCGCTCTGCAACCAGAAGGGCGGCGTCGGCAAGACGACCACCTCCATCAACCTCGCCGCCGCGCTCGCGGAGTACGGCCGCAAGGTGCTCGCCGTGGACTTCGACCCGCAGGGCGCGCTGTCCGCCGGTCTCGGCATCCAGACGCACGACGTCCCGACGGTCTACGACCTCCTGCTCGACACGAAGCGCGATGCGCACGACGCGATCGTGCACTCGAACGTGCCCGGTCTCGACGTCCTTCCCGCGAACATCGACCTCTCCGCCGCGGAGGTGCACCTCGTCAACGAGGTCGCCCGCGAGACGATCCTCGCCCGCGTGCTGCGCCAGGTGGCGGGGGAGTACGACGTCATCCTCATCGACTGCCAGCCGTCGCTCGGTCTGCTGACCGTGAACGCGCTGACGGCGGCGCACGGCGTCATCATCCCGCTCGAGTGCGAGTTCTTCGCGCTCCGCGGTGTCGCGCTCCTCATCGAGACCATCGACAAGGTCCGCGACCGGCTGAACCCCTCCATCGAGATGGACGGGCTGCTGGCGACCATGTACGACCCTCGCACGCTGCACTCGCGCGAGGTGCTCGAGCGGGTCGTGGAGGCGTTCGGCGACGACGTGCTGGAGACCGTGATCGGCCGCACCGTGAAGTTCCCGGATGCGTCGGTCTCGGGGGTCCCGATCACCGAGTTCGCTCCGGAGCACGCGGCCGCACAGGCATACCTGCGGCTGGCCAGGGAGCTGGTCGCCCGTGGCGCCGTCGCCTGACGAGCTCGGAACGGCTGAGGTCACGGCATCCGCCGACGCCGTCGACGCGGCGGAGTCTTCGTCAGCCGACGACGCCGCGGGGTTCCGCGTCTCGCTGTCGAACTTCGACGGCCCCTTCGACCTCCTGCTGAACCTCATCTCGAAGCACGAGATGGACATCACCGAGGTGTCGCTGAGCGCCGTCACCAACGAGTTCATCGCGTACCTCGCCGACCTGGAGGACGAGGAGGAGCTGGATCAGGCCTCGGAGTTCCTCGTCGTCGCCGCGACCCTGCTGGATATGAAGGTCGCGGGACTGCTGCCGCAGGGCGAGCTCGTCGACGCCGAGGCCGTCGCCCTGCTCGAAGCGCGCGACCTGCTCTTCGCCCGCCTCCTGCAATACCGCGCGTTCAAAGAGGTCTCCGCCTGGTTCTCGCGGTGCCTGCAGCGGGAGGACCGCCGTCATGTGCGTGCGGTGCCTCTGGAGGAGAAGCACCGGAAGCAGACGCCCGAGCTCGTCTGGTCGCTCACCCCCGACGACTTCGCGGCGCTGGCGCTTCTGGCCTTCGCGCCGAAGGAGATCCCGCACGTCGGCCTCGACCATCTGCATGCACCCCTGGTCAGCATCCGCGAGCAGGCCGCCATCGTCGTCACGCTGCTGCGCGGCACCGAATCGCTGAGCTTCCGCGAGCTCGTCGCCGGCGTCACCGAGCCGGGTATCGTCGTGGCCCGCTTCATCTCGGTGCTGGAGCTGTACCGGCACGCTGCGCTCTCCTTCGAACAATTGGAACCGCTCGGGGAGCTCACGCTCCGCTGGGCCGCCGACTCCTGGTCGGACGAGACACTCGCGACCCTGGGGGCCGACTATGACCGATGACGTGACCGAGGCAGAGACCGGGCTCCGGGACGAGCCCGACGCCGTGACGGGGTCCGAGCTCCCGCTCAGCGAGCGTGTGGAGGCGATCCTCTTCATCGTCGACGAGCCGATCGGCCTGGTGGCTCTCGCCGCAGCGGTCGGCGCGCCGGTGCCCGCCGTCCGGCAGACGGTCGAGTCGCTGGTCGAGGACTACGACGGTCGAGGCGCGGGTCCGCGGCGCGGCTTCGAGCTGCGGGAGGTCGGCGGTGGATGGCGGCTCTACGTCCGCGAAGACCTCGATCCGGTCGTGGCGGAGTTCGTCGGTGGTCAGGCGCCGGCCCGGCTCTCCCAGGCGGCGCTGGAGACACTCGCGGTGATCGCGTACAAACAGCCGGTGACCCGGAGCCAGGTGGCCTCGATCCGCGCGGTCAACGTCGACTCCGTGGTCCGCACCCTGCTCGCGCGGGGGCTGATCACGGAACTGTTCGCCGATTCCGAGACCGGCGCGATCAACTACGGCACGACCGATGCGCTCCTCCAGCATCTCGGCATCAACTCTCTGGATGAGCTTCCGCCGATCTCGCCGCTCCTCGACGACGGCGCCGACGGCTTCGACGAAGGGACGGTCCGATGACCACCGACGCCCACGATTCCGCCGCTCCCGAAGGCGTGCGACTGCAGAAGGTGCTGGCGGCCGCCGGTGTGGCGTCCCGTCGGGTCGTCGAGCAGTACATCGTCGAGGGGCGCATCCGCGTGAACGGCCAGGTGGTCACCGAGCTCGGCCGCCGCATCGACCCGGAGCGGGACCTCGTGGACGTGGACGGCACCGCAGTGCAGCTCGACGTGTCCAAGCGCTACGTGATGCTGAACAAGCCGACGGGTGTGGTCAGCAGCATGCGTGACGAGAGCGGACGCCCTGATCTCCGGCGCTTCACGAAGGACTACGAGGAGCGGCTGTACAACGTCGGGCGTCTGGACGCCGAGACCAGCGGACTGCTACTGCTCACCAACGACGGCGAGCTCGCGCACGTGCTCGCGCACCCTTCCTTCGGTGTCACCAAGGTCTACATCGCGAAGGTCGAGGGGGCGGTCACGGCGCAGACCATCTCGAAGCTCACGAAGGGCATCGAGCTGGAGGACGGCCCCATCGCCGCCGACAAGGCCCGGCTGCTGGACACGTCGCGCGGCTCGAGCCTCGTGGAGCTCACGCTGCACTCCGGCCGCAATCGGATCGTGCGCCGGATGATGGCCGCGGTCGGCCATCCGGTCACGGAACTCGTGCGGAGGCAGTTCGGTCCGCTGCACCTGGGAACCCTCCCGGCCGGTCGGACGCGGGAACTGAGTAAAATCGAACTCGGCGCGCTGCTGACTCTCGCGCGCCGGGAATCCGGTGTCGCCGAGGCGCCAGGCGAGCAGGAGAGCGAATGACCCAGACGACGAGTGCGCCCGCGGCGCGGAAGACCGGTGCCGTGGCGCCGCGTCTGTCCGGCACCGTGCGCATCGTCGGCGCCGGGCTGCTCGGTGCCAGCGTCGGCCACGCCCTCCGAGCGAAGGGCATCGACGTCGTCCTCACCGACGCGTCCCCTGCGCAGCTGCGCCTCGCCGTCGACTACGGTGCCGGGCGGCTTCCGCAGGACGACGACGCGCCGGTGCTCATCGTCGTGGCCGTGCCGCCGGACGTGACCGCCGACGTGATCCAGGCCGAGCTCGAGCGGTACCCCGACGCCGTCGTGACCGATGTCGCGAGTGTCAAGCTGGAGCCGTTCCGCACGCTGCGGGAGCGCGGCGTCAACCTCGCCCGCTACATCGGCTCGCACCCGCTCGCCGGTCGGGAGCGCGGCGGGGCGATCTCGGCGAGAGCCGATCTCTTCATCGGGCGGCCGTGGGTCGTGTGCCGCGACGAGGACACCACCGCGCCGGACCTCGCGCTGGTCGAGGCACTGGCCCTCGACGTCGGCGCGATGCCGCTGGAGATGACCCCGGAGGAGCACGACCGCTCCGTCGCCCTCACGTCGCATGTGCCGCAGGTCGTCGCGAGTCTCCTCGCCGGTCGGCTGGCCGGGGCCGAGGAGGGCGCCCTCCGTCTGGCCGGGCAGGGCGTGCGGGACACCACGCGCATCGCCGCGTCCGCTCCCGAACTGTGGGTGCAGATCCTCGGCGCCAACGCCGGTCCCGTCGTCGAGATCCTCGACGCGCTCGCGACCGACCTGAGCGAGGTCGCCGATGCGCTGCGCGCTCCCGCGGCCCCCGGTGCCCGACGCGTGCTCGCGGAGACCATCCGCCAGGGCAACGACGGCGTCGAGCGCCTCCCCGGCAAGCACGGACAGAACCGACGCTTCGAGACACTGGTCGTCATGGTCGACGACACCGCCGGTCAGCTGGGGCGCCTGTTCGGCGAGCTCGGAGAGCTGGGCGTCAACGTCGAGGACCTGCGCCTGGAGCACTCTCCGGGCGCGCAGTTCGGCCTCGCCGAGATCAGTGTCGACCCCGCGGCGCTGCACGGCGCGATGACCGGGCTCCAGGAACGCGGCTGGCGCATCGCAGGGAACACCAATGACTGACACCTCCACCATCTCCGCCACGAAGTTCATCGCCATCGACGGCCCCGCCGGGTCCGGCAAGTCGAGCGTCTCCAAGGCGATCGCGCGTCGCGAGGGCTTCGGCTACCTCGACACCGGGTCGGCCTACCGGGCTCTCGCCTGGCATGTGCTCGATCGCGGTGCAGACACCGACGACGCCGAGGCCGTGCGCGCCGCGGCCGCCGACTTCCCCGTCCGTCTCGGTCTCGACCCCGACGACCGCACGGTGCGCGTCGGCGACGTCGACGTGACGGAGGCGATCCGCGAACCGCGTGTGTCCGGTGCCGTGAGCGGCGTCGCCCGCGTGCCGGAGGTGCGCACCCAGGTCAACGAGCTCTTCCGGGCGCTGGTCGCCGAGGCGCCGTACCCGGCCGTCGTCGTCGAAGGACGCGACATCACGACCGTCGTGGCACCGGATGCGCCCGTGCGCATCCTGCTGACCGCGGCGCCCGAGGTGCGGGCCGCACGCCGCGCGGGCGAGCTCGCCGGCGAGAACGCCGCCGCCGTCGCGGACGCGCTGCACAAGCGCGACGCCTCCGACAGTGCCGTCGTCGACTTCCTCAACGCCGCGGAAGGCGTGGAGGTCGTCGACTCGACCGCACTCGATTTCCCCCAGACCATCGACGCCGTCCTCTCGGTGATCGAACGACTCCGAGGAGCAGACCGTGGCTGACGACGAATACGAAGGCGGTCCCGACCAGCTCGCCGAGAAGCTCGAGCAGATCGATGACCAGCTGGCCGAGCAGCGCGCGGAGACCCTGCGCGCCGGCCTGGCCGACTACGAGCTCGACGACGAGGACGCCGCGCTCCTCGCCGGCGTGGCGCTGGGCGAGGACGGCATCGAGTTCCTTCCTGCGCTGCCCGTGGTGGCGATCGTCGGGCGGCCGAACGTGGGCAAGTCCGCGCTCGTGAACCGGATCCTGGGCCGTCGCGAGGCCGTCGTGGAGGACACCCCCGGCGTCACCCGCGACCGCGTCACGTACAAGGCCGAGTGGAACGACCGCCGCTTCACGGTCGTCGACACCGGCGGCTGGGAGCCCGACGCCCGCGGCATCGACCGTTCGGTCGCGGCTCAGGCCGAGGTCGCGATCGACCTCTCCGATGTCGTGCTGTTCGTCGTGGACGCCATGGTGGGCGCCACGTCGACCGACGAGCACGTCGTGAAGCTGCTGCGCAAGAGCGGCAAGCCGGTATTCCTCGTCGCCAACAAGATCGACGACGCTCGTCAGGAGCCGGAGGCCGCCGCCCTGTGGAACCTGGGTCTCGGGGAGCCGCACCCGGTCTCCGCGATCCACGGTCGTGGTGTCGCCGACCTCCTCGACGCTGTGCTGAAGAAGCTGCCGGAGATCTCCGCGGTGGCGAAGCAGGAGATCGGCGGTCCGCGCCGCGTCGCGATCCTGGGGCGCCCGAACGTCGGCAAGTCCTCGCTGCTGAACAAGGCCGCGGGCGAGGAGCGCGTCGTCGTCAACGACCTCGCCGGCACCACTCGCGACCCCGTGGACGAGGTCGTGGAGCTGGGCGGCAAGATGTGGCGCCTCGTCGACACGGCCGGTATCCGTCGCCGTGTGCATATGGCGCAGGGCGCCGACTTCTACGCGTCGCTGCGCACGTCCGCCGCGCTGGAGAAGGCAGAGGTCGCGATCGTCGTCCTCGACGTGTCGGAGTCGATCAGCGAGCAGGACGTACGGATCATCGACCTCGTGCTCGAGTCGGGTCGCGCGCTCGTCCTGGCGTTCAACAAGTGGGATCGCCTCAACGACGACGACCTGGAGAACGCCGACCGCCGCCGTTACCTGGAGCGCGAGATCGAGCAGGACCTCGCCCACGTGGCCTGGGCCCCGCGGGTGAACATCTCGGCGAAGACCGGTCGTCACCTCGACAAGCTCGTCCCCGCGCTCGAGATGGCGCTGGAGAACTGGGACCGCCGCATCCCGACAGGCAAGTTCAACGCGTTCCTCGCCGAACTCGTCGCCGAGCACCCGCATCCGGTGCGCGGCGGGAAGCAGCCGCGCATCCTCTTCGGGACGCAGGCCTCGACCCGTCCGCCGACGTTCGTGCTGTTCACGACCGGCTTCCTCGACCCGGGCTACCGCCGGTTCATCCAGCGCCGCCTGCGCGAGCTCTACCCGTTCGAGGGCACGCCGATCGTCATCAACATGCGCGTGCGGGAGCGTCGCCAGCGCTGACTCGTTGCCGCGCATGTCGCGGCGGTCGCGCCGGAGCCCCGATGCTGTGAAAAGCTGAGGGGGTGACTGTCGTACCTCCCGCCGCCGGTGAACCGCGTCGCCCCGAGGGGCCTCGCGATCCCGGCGATGCCTGGGTGGTCGCCGACACCGGTGAGCGGTACTGGGGGCGCTTCGGTGCAGCCGGCCTCCTCGCCGTCGACCCGGAGCGCGGCATCCTGCTGCAGCATCGGGTCGCGTGGAGCCACTTCGGCGGCACCTGGGGCCTTCCCGGCGGCGCGCTGCACGAGGGAGAAGCGGCCATCGTGGGCGCCGTGCGGGAGGCGCAGGAGGAGGCGGGAGTGCCGGATGGTGCGGTGCGGCCGCGCTTCACGAGCGTGCTCGACCTCGGCATCTGGTCGTACACCACCGTCGTCGCCGATGTGCGCACGCCGTTCGACCCCGTGATCAGCGATCCGGAGAGCGTCGCGCTGTCGTGGGTACCCGTCGAGGACGTGGACGCGCTGCCCCTGCATCCCGGCTTCGGTGCGGCGTGGCCGATGCTGCGGGCTCAGCTCTCGGCGCACCCAGTGGTCGTGGTGGACGCCGCCAACGTCGTGGGCTCGGTCCCGGACGGCTGGTGGAAGGATCGCGCCGGAGCCGCCGCACGACTGCGCGACCGTCTGACCGGGCTGTCGGTGCCCGCGGACGACCTCGGGCTCGCGGGGGACGCCTGGTTCCCGGAGGTCTCGCTCGTCGTGGAAGGTCGCGCGCGGGACATCGCGGAGGCCGCTGCGGCGGGATCACCCGCGGACGCCGCGGCCGCAGAAGCCGGAGTCGCGAGCTCGGCCCTGGACGTCGTGCGCGCCGAAGGCGCCGGTGACGATGCGATCGTCGCCGAGGTCGAACGCCGGGTCGCGAGCGCGTCGCCGGTTCTCGCGGTGACCAGTGACCGCGAGCTGCAGTCCCGCGTCGAGGCCGCCGGGGCGCAGGTGCGCTCGAGTGGCTGGCTCCTCCGTCTTCTCGACGCCTAGCGCGAGACGCGGGCGCTTCGCTCGCAGGCCCCAGGGGGCACGTGTTTCAGACGAAGGCGACCCGACGTGGGGCGTGATCGGTATGGACGGCGCCGAGGGGACTTCGCCATTCGAGAACCCCACCGGGTCGCTGTCGTACCGTCCAGCGCTGAGGCTCCGGGATATCGGGGTGTTTCAGCACGTGGTGTCCGCGGCAGAGATGCGCGAGGTTGTCGACGCGGGTCGGGCCGCCCTTCGCGTGATCCCAGGTGTGGTCGATGTCGCAGCGGTGTACCGGCTGTCGGCACCCGGGGAACCGGCAGTGCTGATCCCGGGCCCGGAGCAACCGGCGCATGCTCTCGGTCGGGCTGTAGGCGTCCGTTTCGATGACCTGCCCGTGCGGATCGAGGAACAAGCGCGTCCAGCCCCCGTCGCGACCGGCCAGAGCTCGCGCGATGTCCGGGTGCAGAGCGCCGTGTCCGTCCAGTTCGGCTGGACGGTCGTCGAGCCCCGCGAGGGTCGTCGCCGCCACGGTCACCTGCAGGCGGCCGCGCACGCCGGTGAGGCCCTCGCCCTCGACGGCGCTCGGATCGGCGGTGAGGAGGAGGTCGGTCAGAAGGTCGGCCTGCACCTGGCTCCAGGTGCGGGTGTCTGCAGGGAGCGATTCCGCCTCGGGGTCGAGTGCGTAGGTGTCGCCGTCGACGCTGGAGATCGTCGGGTCCGACCGAGTCTCGCCGCACGGGCGATCCGTCGCGAAGCGGTCGGCGGTCAGCACTTCGTGATGCGCAGGTGCCAGACGCGGCGTCGCTTCGTCCGACCCCGACGCCGCATCACGCGCAGTCCCCGCATCACGCGCAGTCCCCGAATCACGCGTGGGAGCCGCACCACGGGCCCGGATGACGGTGCGGGTGAGCTGGCTCAGTCGGTCGGCGATCGCCACCGCCGCCCATTCCGGGAGGACCGCCGTCAGGACCGCGAGGCCGTCGTCGACCGATCGCACCGTGACGCAGCGCTCGTCCGCGGCGCGGCGGTGTCGTTCCGTGATCGTCTCGCCGACAAGCGCGGAGGCGACGCGGCGGGCATGCACCCGCGTGCGCGCCGCGGTCTCGGCTTCGGCGACGACGAGCACCGCCGTCTCGAACAGCGCCATCGTCTCGGGCGCGACGACGCGGTTGCGGATGGCCTCGGCCACGACGGCGCTCGCCCGCGCGATCTCACGCACGTGCCCGGAGCTCAGAGACCCCGTGCGGAAGGCCTCTCGCACGCGGGGGAGAGCGGTGCTCAGGGCGAGAGCGTCGGCGAACGCGAACTCCATGGTGCCGGTGGAAAGATGCGCCGCTGTCGCGAACTCGGCGACCATCGAGCGGTGGATGGCATCACGGTGGTGCGGGGCCGCGGCCACGTCTTCGTCATGGAAAGCGATCTGCGCCACCAGGAGCTCCGCAGCCTCTGCCTCCAGTGCTGCGATGCGTCGACGGGTCTCCGTCCAGGCGTCTCGCACGCGCCTCCGCTCCTCGAGGTCGAGGGGTGCGGTCGGCGAGTTCGTCATACCTCGATTTTAGAACGTATGTTCGAATCCAGGAAGGGCTCAGTCGTGTTGTATATCGCCTCTTCCGCGGAGGCGGTCGATGTCCCGACGCTCCCGCTTCGTCGGTCGTCCGGCGCCGCGGTCTCGGACGCCGAGGGCTGCCTGCGGCTCGCGTTCCGGCGTTCGATCTTCGTAGGCGAGGGCGGCCAGCGGCGCTCCGACGCGCTTGACCAGGATCTGGCGCACGATCAGGATCCGGTCGAAACCCGCGATGCGGATCCGGAGCTCATCGCCCACGCGAACCGCCTGTGCAGCCTTCGCCTTGTCGTCGTTGACGCGCACATGCCCCGCACGGCATGCGGTGGTCGCCGCCGACCGGGTCTTGTAGACGCGCACCGCCCAGAGCCAGCTATCCACCCGCGCACTGTCGACCATCAGGCGGCCCTCCGCTGCAGGGAGACGAGGGCGCCGGCGATGATCAGGCCCTGGCCGAGCGTGTAGGTGAGCATCACGGCGGGGCTGCTCCAGGCCGGGAGCGCGTCGGGCAGGAAGAGCCGGAAAGCGAGGATCGTGTCACTCGCCAGGAAGAACGCCCCGCCCGTCGCGACGAGAGGATGGCATCGTGCGGCGAATGCTGCGGTGCCCGCGAGGAGCAGGCCATACAGGGCGACGCCGATGAGGAGCGGGCCCGTGTGCGGGCCGAGGACGAGGATCATCGCGAGCCACCAGACGGCGTAGATCGCGGTCCACCACGGTAGGCGGCGGCGCGCCAGGTGGCGGGCGAAGAGGACGATGTAGGCGATGTGCGCGAGGCCGAAGAAGGCGAGCATGAGCGGAAGCTCGGGTGCCGCGGGGAACAGCGCGCCCGCGCCGTCGCCGAGCCAGGAGAAGAGCAGGGCAACGAGGAGCAGGGCCACCGTCACGGGTGGGTGGATTCGCCGCGCCGCCACGAGGACCGGTACCGCGAGCAGCGGCATGAGCAGCAGCTTCGTCGGAGCCGCGAGATCGTGGTCCAGTGCGAGAAGCACGACGTGCAGGGCGGAGACCGCGGCGTAGGGGACGAACGCCCACACGATCGCGGGAGGACGGGTGCGGCGCTGCATCCCTCCATCGTATGACCGGAGGGGCATGTCGTCCCGAAGGTGTTCGATCGGACCGGGCCGACTCAGGACTCGACGGTGACCGTGGCCACGGCGCCCTCGGCATCGAGGTGCACGGCCGGCCAGTAGCCCTCCGGGAAGTGCTCGCCGCAGGAGTCTGTGAAGTGGAGGACGACGGTGCCGTCGCCGGAGGCCTCGATGGTCTCGAGGTCCAGGTCGTCCGCCGCCTCGTCGAGGTCGCTGGGGTCGGGGTCTCCGGTGCTGAACGTTGTCACCACGGCATCCGAGGCGACGCGGCGGAGGCCCGGGAGGCAGGCGATGACCGCACGCAGCCGGGGGAGCAGTGGAGCGACATCGCCTGGCGATGCGCCCTCGAGCATCAGCTCGTAGGTGCTGCCGTCGACCTCGACGCTGCCGACGAACCAGTCGTGGGTGAGGACGGAGCCGTCGTCGAGCTCGGAGGTCGCCCGGTGGAGCGGTCCGAGGTCGGGATCGTCGAGGGAGGAGTTCGCGTCGCTCATCCCTTCACGCTATCGGTCCCGTTCGGTGCGATGTCCAGGGCGACGAGCACGCGCCCCGGCTTCATCACCGCCTTCTCCGTGAAGCCCGCGCGCAGGAACGTCCCGAGCGTGCCGTGGTACAGATCGTTCGCGCGCTGCTTCTCGCCACGGGTGTCGACCGGATAGCCCTCGATGAGGCGGGCGCCGGACTCCCGCGCGAAGGCGATCGCGGCGTCGAGCAGCTCGGCGTTGAGCCCGGTGCCCCGATGCTCCCTGCGGACGACGAAGCAGGTGACCGCCCACACGGATTCGTCGTCGAACGGCTCGGTGCTCGATGCGGCGATCATGCGGGTGCGGGGGATCCGGGCCTGACGGGTGCGCGGGCCGATGCGGATCCAGCCTGCGGCCTCGCCGTCGACGCACGCGACCAGCCCCGGAGGGGGACCCTCGTCGATCTCGGCGCGGAACATCTCGGTGCGCTGAGGCGTGGTCGTCTGATTCCAGTCCTTGTTCGGCAGCACCGGCCAGATGCACTGGCAGCTCGCCCCGTCACCGCCGCCGGTGAGCGCGTGTTGCACGTCATCCCAGCGGGCGGTCGTCGCCAGCGCGGTCGTGATCGTCGACATGCAGGCGACGGTACAAGCAGCTTCCGACACCCCGCAACGCCTCGGTTCGCGAGAGGGCCTCCGGTGCGGCTAAGATAGGGGAGTTGCCTGCGCGAGAGTGCAGAACAACGGGCTGTGGCGCAGCTTGGTAGCGCACTTGACTGGGGGTCAGGTGAGTTCGAGCGGCGGGACTGTCCGAAAACTAAACAACGGGATGTGGCGCAGCTTGGTAGCGCACTTGACTGGGGGTCAAGGGGTCGCAGGTTCAAATCCTGTCATCCCGACAAAAAGCCCTGGTGAGAGGTAACTTTCATCAGGGCTTTGTCGTTTCTGGGCGTGGTCACTGGCTGGTCCACTCGCCTTCTCGGCGTGATCTGCTCCGTGATGAAGTGGACCACTCGCGTTCGGCTCCGACGTTGCCGGAGTGGACCAAAAGGTGCCCGCAAGGTGGACCAATCTGCGGGCATGCGGCTGCTCCGGCCCCCGCGGGAAGGGTCGGAGCGTGGGTTCTGGGTGCTCATAGGCGGGGTCCGTCGCGGCGGCTGGTGTCCTTCCTGGCTGGAGCGGAGAGGAAGTGGTTGGCCTGCCTGGCGGCTTCGGCGAGGTGCCTGTGGTCGGGGTGGAGGTAGCCCTTGGTGGTCTCGATCGACTGGTGCCCGAGGATCTCTTGGAGCACGTGCAGGGCGATGCCGGCGTCGGCCATCCAGGTCGCCCCGGTGTGGCGGAGGCCGTGGCGGGTGAGGTTGCCGAACCCGAGGCTCTTCACGAGGTCGTCCCAGTGGGTCGCGTCGCGGACGGTCGCGGTGGTCAGGACGCCGCCGCGGGGTCCTCGTAGGAGGGGCTCGTCGGGTTGCTTGCCAGTGGTGAGGCGTTCGAGAACGGGTTCGAGTGCGTCGAGCATCGGCACGGGGCGGTCTCGCCGGCCCTTGGTCTGCTTGATGACGAGGCCCCCTCGGCCGGGGTAGTGCTGGCGTCTGATCCACACGATCCGGTTGTCCCAGTCCACGTCCCCGGCGCGCAACCCTGCGACCTCGGAGCCACGCGCGGCCAAGAGAGCGGCGAGCATGACGTGATCGGAGTACGACTGGTGCACCTCCCCGCAGGCGTCGGCGAGCTTCCGCAGGGTGGCGAGGTCCGGGAGCGCGTACTGGCGCAGCGCCCCGGTGGTGTGGGTGACGTGCTTGCCGAGGTTGCGGCGGGCGCGGTGTTTGGCGGGGTTGATCGAGATGATGTCGTCGCGGACGGCTTCGTCCAGGACGCGCACGAGCGGGGCGATGGAGTTCTTGATCGTGGAGGCGGAGTGCTCGGCCTCCCAGCCGTCGATGGTGCGGTCGATCATCCCCGCGGTGATTTTCGCGACCCGCACGTGTCCAAGCGCGGGCAGCACCCGCAGCCGGAGCCCGGTGTCGTAGAGCTCTGCGGTGGAGGTGGGGTCCAGGCCGCGCTGCCAGCGGTCGCCGATGGAGGCGGCGTACTCGGTCAGGGTGACGGTGGAGTCGGTGCCGGTCTCGGTGGCCTTGCGCATCTGGTCGAAGAACTCCTCGACCTCCTCCATCGTGCGGACGTGGCTGACCCGGCCGACGCGCTTCTTCGTGGATGGGTCGGTCCACCGCACTCGGGCACGGAATCCCTCGGTGCGGCGTTCGACGTCGGTGGTCAGTCCGACGCCGACCGGCGGCATCCGGCGGTTGCGGGGGTCAGCCATGAGCGGCCTCCTGCTCGCTCACCCAGGCACGGACGGTGACGGGGTTGTACCGGTAGACGCCGCCGACCTGCACGAACGGCGGACCGACCCTCTCCCGCCGCCACCGGGACAGCGTGGCCTGCGAGACGGTCAGAAACTCGGATGCCTCCTTGGGGCACCACAGCGGCTCGACCGCGCCGATACCGCGATCACTGGGCGGGCTCGTCATTGTCATGCACCTCGCCGGTGGCCGGATCGGCGCCGAGGCTCGCGTAGAAGGCGTCCTCAGCCGCCTGACGGCGGGCGACGTCGGCCTTCACGAACGCTTTGAAGTCTGCAGCCCGGTCCGGGATCAGCACGTCTTCGATCGCCTCGGTAAGCGCCTCACCTGGCCACGCGGTCTGTCGAGTGGGTCGGTCGCGGTCTAGGCGGGTGCCGCAGGCAGCCACCCAATCGCGGAGCCGCTGGCGAGCGTCGGCGAAGTCTCGGTGCCAGCCCAGAGGTGCCGAGCCGTTCTGCTCGGGGTCGTAGGCGCACAGCCAGTGCAGATGCAGCGCCGACAGCTCCCACACCAGCTCGGGGTGGCGATGCCAGAACGGCGGGATCACGGCCACGCCGAGCCCGTAGGTGTGCCGCAGCCAGGTCACCCACTTGTCGAGCTCGACCCATTCGCCTTCGGTTTCCTCGGCAGTGAGGAGGTTCCAGTTGACCGGGTGCGGTGGCTCCGCGAGCAGGTTTTCGTCCGCGTCCTGCTGTTCGTCGGTGTCGGTTTTGTCTCCCAGCGGGGAGGGCTCGGGCTCGTCCGGCTCGGGAATCGCAGGGGCCTCGGTCACGATCGTCTCCTGGCTCACAGTCCGAACGTGGGCGTGGAGGACGGGGACGTGCGGCGAGGCTCATCGTGGCTCGCGGTTGCCCGAGACGCGGCCGGAACCGGAACCTCCCGCTCCGCGGCGGCTCGGGCGGCGCGGGGACTGCGGTCGACGTCGTAGCTGGTGCGGGCGGTATCGTGGCCGATCTTCTTGGCGACGAACTCCTCACCCTGGACGGTATGCCCGTCGCGCTCGTACTCGAACGGGTGCGTGTAACCCTCGGCGACGAAGCTGTCGCCCTTGACGAACCGCTCATGCGCACGCTCGGCGGTAGCCCGGTAGGCCACGAGGTCGTGGAACGTGGTCTCCAGCTCGGTGAACGATCCGTCGCTGTTGCGCCGGTAGTGCTCCTGCCCGACCCGGGCGTACAACCTCGCCTCGCCCGTGCTCGTGCGACTGAGCTGCGGGTCCGAGGCGACGAACCCCGAGAACGACTCCTGCGTGCGGATCACCATGACCACTGCCTTCCTTCACATCCGCAGCCTTCACCACGAGGCCGCTCTTGTCAGTCAGGTGCGTCAGCGCTCTCCTGCGGACGCCGCTTCAACATCGCCTCGATCCCGGCCCTGTCGGCGCGCAGCTCGGTGGCGTCGGGCCGGTTCGTCCAGGCGCGCATTCTCGTGACGATGGGAGGCGCGGCGCGCAGCAGGACGAGGGCGGTGCCGAACGGGAGGGTGCGGATCGCGTCGGGCGGCATGATCGGCACCCGTCGGATGGAGCGCTGCGCGGAGCGTGAGCCGTGGTCTCCGACCGTGGTGGAGTCGGTCACCTCGTCGCGCTCGCCGATCAGCGTGGTGAGGTCGTGCAGGTCGCGGCTGTTTGAGGCGCCGCCGAGGATGATCTTGACGATGCTCGCGTCCCAGATCGCTCCGGCCGCGTTTTCCGACCACTTCTCGCGGGCCTGGGCGAGCGACTGCAAGACGGGCATCGTCGTGATCCCAGTGCCGCCGCCCTCGGCCATGAGTGTCGGCAGCGACGGCAGGGGTGCCAGGTTGCCGACCTCATCGAGCGCCAGCAAGACAGGCGGGTCGAGTCTCGCGCCGGGGCTGACCGCGGCGATGCGCCGGGCAGCCTCCACGACGTCTTCCACGAACGCGGCGACCAGGGCCGCGCTGTTGTTCGCGCCAGCTCCGGTAGCCAGGAGGTAGAGGGTGCCGCGGGCTCGGAGGAACGCTTCGGGGTCGAAGTCCTCGCCCTCCCTCGGGCTCACGGCATCGAGCACGCGAGGGTCTGCGAGGGCCGCGAGGGCGAGGGACACACCCTGCCAGATCGAGTCGCGGGTGCGGGGATCGGAGTCGATCATCGCCTGCAACGACTCCGCCCACCCGGTCGCTGCCCGTGGGTTGGCGGTGAGGATCGCCACCGCGTCGGCGGCGGCGGACGGGTCGAGGGTCCAGCGGAACAGCTCGCCGGGTCCGCGGTGGTCGAGCGCGGCGGCGTGGAGCAGGGCCTGGAGCGCGCTGCGGGTCTTGCCCTCCCAGAACCCGCCGCCCTCGACCCCGCCGGCGGACAGGCCGGTGCCAGCCGCAAGGCCGGTGGCACGGATCATCGCTGTCAGCGGGTCATCGCATCCCCGGATCGGCGACCAGCGCATCCCGGCGGGCACCCCTTCGGCCAGGTGCTGCGGGTCGAAGACGGCAACAGGGCCCATCGTCTGCCGCGCACGCAGGGTCGCGGTCAGGTTGTCGGGTCGGGTGCTCGTCGTGATGACGGCACCGGCGGCATCCAGGATGGTGTTGATGACGATGTGGGCTCCCTTGCCGGAGCGGGGTGGGCCGATGAGGAGGATGGAGTCTTCCACTGAGGCCCAGACCCCGCTGCCGCGGGCGGCGCCGATCCGGTAGCCGACCTCCTCGGGCCGGGGCTTGTCGAGGGAAGGTCGCAGGTGGGTCGCGCGGCGCAGCAGCGCCTTCGCCGAGGCCGCCCTGGCGACCTCGGCACGAGTGGCGATCCCGGCGATGCGATAGGGGTCGGTCCTGGCCTGCCGGCCGTGTTCGCGGGCGAGCCGCCAGACCCACCAGCCCAGCGCCCCGACCGCGAGGATGAGGACGGCGGCGGTGATCCAGTACGCCACCGCGTTCAGTCCCGGCGCGTCGAGCGGCACCGCCGGGTCGAGCGGGTCGAGGAGAACCCCCAACCCTGCCTCGACGCCGCCGGCGGGCTGATCCGCGCCGCTGATCCAGGCGGCGACGGAGCCCGCCCCGCGCAGGATCGCGGCGAGTGCCGCGGCGGCGACCAGCAGGCCGATGCCGAGGTTGGTCAGCTCGTCCCCGAGGGAGCCGGCCGGTCGCGGGGTGCTCATTCGGGGTGGCCGATCGTCACGGCGCCGGAGACGCGGCCGAGCAGGATGACCTCGCGGGTCGGGCTCGCCGCGAGCTGGGCGGCCTCGATCAGGCCGCGCATCGTGCCGTCCGGCGCGGCGTCGCCGTGGGCGATGACCACGGCGATCGCCACGTCCTCACCGGGCACGAACCCGTCCCCGTATAGCACCGGGAGCGGCGCCGGCGCGGCAGGTCTCCCGGGCGGTTCGGGCACGGCTCGGCGGCGGGAGGGCGTGATGATGTCGGTGAACACGGTCCCGTCCGCCTCGCGGACCTCGACGCGCACCGGGGATCGGCGCTGGTCGGTGAGCCGGTCGAGGACGGCGGCGAACGAGTCGCGGCGCCAGGGCGGTGCGAACGGTTCCGGCAGGTGCGGTGCCCCGTCGACGGTGACGGTCATCGTGCCGTCGCCGGCGACCTGCATGACGACGTGCGGCAAGACGATGGGAACCTCTGGCTCCTCGGCAGCGTGCTCGCCGGCGGCGCGCTTGTAGCGGGGCCGGCTCATCGGCTCTCTCCCGGAGTCTTCGAGATTCGTGAACCCGCGTCAGGATTCGTGAACTCCCGGGTTTCGCCGGTCATCCGGGCGGTCGTGTCGAAGGCCGCGAGCTCGGCGGGGTGAAACTGGTGCTGCACGACGAAGCTGCGGTCCTTGATCCGCCACAGACCCTGCCCGGTCCCGAGGGATGGAAGCAGCTTCTGCTCGGTGCCGGTCAGCCCGAGCGCGGCGGCGGTCGTGCCGAGCTGGTCGGGCTCTTGGCGGTAGACGATCCGCACCTCGGCGTTGGCGAGCAGCGAGGACGCGAGCGCGCGCATCGCGGTCCCGGCGTCGCCCACGTTGTCGAGGTCGGAGAGCTTGTGGAACACGAGCATGTTGCTGATCCCGTAGTGCCTCGCCAGCCTCCACTGGGCGTCCATCCGCCGCAGGAGGCTCGGGTACTGCATGAGCCGCCACGCCTCGTCGTAGACGACGAATCGCTGTCCGCCGTTCGGGTCGGACAGGGCCGACTCCATCCAGGCCGAAGAACAGGTCATCAGCACAGAGATGAGCGTCGAGTTCTCCGCGACCCGCGACAGGTCCAGCGACACCATCGGCAGGCTCGGATCGAACCGCACCGTCGAGGGGCCATCGAACAGGCCCTGCAAGTCGCCGGCGACCAGGCGGCGCAGGGCGTGCCCGACGAGACGGCCGTCCTCCGCGAGCCGCCGGTCCTCGTCGTCGGCGGGGTTCGGGGCAAGAATCCGTTCCACCACCATCGGAAGGATCGGCACCTCCGCGCTGCGCACCGCGTCCGCCAGGGCGAGGTCGATGGCGGTGTGCTCCAGTGGGGAAAGGGTGCGGTCCAGCACGGTCTCCGCGAGCGCGCCGATCAGGTCACGGCGGCGGGCGGCGACCTGAGAGGCCCACTCGGCGTCGCTGACGGTGGAGGGACGGTGGCCCTCATCGAGCGGGTTCAGCCGGTTCCGCAGCCCGTGGCCGAGGACGATGGCCCGCCCGCCGACCGCCTCGGCGACAGGCGTGTGCTCCCCTTTCGGATCGCCGGGGACGTAGACGCGCCGCCCGAACGGCAGCGACCGCGTATAGAGACTCTTGGCGAGCGACGACTTGCCGCTGCCCACGATGCCCGCGAGCACGATGTTCGGGGCGGTGATGACGCCGCGCCGGTAGAGCTCCCATGGGTCGAACACGAACGATCCGCCGCTGTAGAGGTCCTGACCGATGAACACCCCCGAGGAGCCGAGACCCGCCTCGGCGAGGAAGGGGTACTGTCCGGCGAGCGTCGCGCTCGTGTCTTGGTGGCGCGGGAGCCGGAACCGGCCCGGCGTCCGCAGCGCCGCCGGCCCCGCCTCCCCGGCGGCGGGCAGGTAGACCGTCGCGTGCTGCTCGGCCTGCTCGGCCTCCCACTTGGCCTTTGCCTCGGCCTTGCGGGCGGTCCGTGCGTCGGTCTCGACCTGCGCGGCCGCGAGCCGGCGGGCCTTGCGGTGCTTGCGGCGCTCCCCGTTTGGGCCGACCAGGACGCTCGTGTGCAGCCGGCCCTCCTCCTGCCCGGTCACAGCGCGAGCCCCCGACTCGGTGTCGAGGACGCCTGCGGGCGGGCGAACCAGTCCGTGTCCCCGCCCGCGCGGTCCTGCCGTCCGTTCGGGCGCTCGGTCGCCAGGTTCTTCGCCGCTGCGAGTTCGGTGTCGGTGAGCACGGGGTCGACGTCGTATTCGCGCAGGAGGGAGACGTGTCCCATGAACGGGTTGTAGGTCAGCGTGTAGACCTCGCTCGTCGCGGTGCTGTCGAGCTTCCCGGCCGGCGGCGTGTCGTAGACGTACCCGTTCTCGAGCGCGGACTGCGTGGTCTCCTCGCCGAAGTCGAACCCGGCCAGGTGGTCGATCGCCGCATCGGTGCCTTCGCGCCGGATGAGGTCCAGCACCTCGTCGGCCTCGGAGCCGTCCAGGAATACGACGCTGATCCACCGCGGCGCGGGCTTCGAGTGAGGCGCCTGCTCTGTGTCGAGTGCGGCCGGGTCGAGCTCGGCAAACACGGTCAGGTCGGTGTAGCTGCGCAGCGCGGCGTCGGCGGCCCACTGCGGGAACAGGCCCTGGTTCTCGGGATGCATGCCGGGGTTGTCGAGCGCGTATTGCCGGGCTTCGCCGGCGGCGCTGAGGTAGACGGCGAGCTCGCGCAGAGCCCGGCCGGGATCGACCGGTGCTCCGGCGCCGGTGAACAGGTCCCGGCCCTCGACGCTCTCGCCGCTGGCGGAGTCCTCGACGCGGTAGGCGTAGCGCTGGTGCTCGCCCATCGGCTCGTCCGGCCACACCGTCAGCGTCAGCGTCCCGACGTGCGCGGTCGTGCGCGCCGGTTCGCTGGCCGTGGGCGCCCGCCAGGCGATGCGACCGGAGTGCTGGGCGGCAGCGTCGAGCCGCCACTCCACCGTGTTCAGCAGCGTGCCGGCCTGGTGCAGCTCGTCCGCCGCGGCGAGCGCGGAGGTTGCGCCGGCCGTCTGGTCTCCGGCGTCGTCGTGGGCGAGGACGCGGTTGTCGATGTGCGCGTCGGCGAGCTGGTTGAGCACCTGCCGCAGCGACCGGACGCCGGCGAGCAGGTCACCGATCACGGGGTAGGTCGCGGCGGGCTCGGGCATCGCGCGGGTTGCGTGGGCTAGGCCGCGCAGCGCGGCGGACGCCTCGGCGGCGTCGGCTTGCGGGTCATCGAAGGTCGGCATGATCGGACTCCTTGCGTTCGGTTCGTGAGGTCGGTGTGCGGGTGCGCCCGGTCAGACCGACCGGCACAGCGGCAGCGCGGCGGCGGTGAACGCGACGGCCTGCTGGCCGACAAGCCGCCGCGTCTCGCACGAGGCTTGGATGGCGGCCTGCTCGACGGCGGCCACAGCGGCGTCGAGGTCGTCGATGGTCGGCGCAGAGACGGAGATGAGGCCGGTGATGCGCAGCACGCCGTGTCCGGCGGTCAGGTCTGCCTCCTGCTGGAGTACGTCGTCGAGCTCGGCGGAGGCGGCGGTGTCCTCGACTTGGCCGATCTTGCGCCGCTGGGCGGCGTCCGAGATGAGCTCTGTCTTCTTCTTCCGCAGGTCCCTGGCTGCCTGGTCCGCCCTGACCGGGGTGTAGTGCAGGGCGAGGGTGCGCAGGATTCCGTTGGAGAGCACGAGCGGTGTCAGGAAGCCGGGGTAGACCGCGGAACGGGGCCATTCGGTGATCCACAGCACCGCGTGGAAGGCGGAGTCGGACCGCAGCCGGTCCCAGGTCTCGGTGACCGCGACGGGGCCGGCGGTGGCGAGGTCGCGGCCGAGCGCCCCGTGGCGTTCCAGTGCGGGGGCCGCGGCCGGGTCGTAGGCCGAGCGGAGGATGACGGCGACCTCGCCCGGCGTGAGCCATCCCGTGCTGGTGAGCTCTGCGGCGCGCAGTGCGGTGGCGAGTGCGCTCATCTCCTGGCGCAGCACCGCGGCGGCGCCGCGCATCCCGCCGCCGGCGGTGCGGACCTGCCGGGCGGCGGCCTTCATGTCCAAGGCGAGGCTGATCGTCGTCGCGTGCCGCTCCCCGGCGGGACCGGCCCGCTCGATCAACTCCGCATACGTGGTCGCAGCCCACGAGCCCTCGTCAGTGCCGTGCTGGCGCCACCACTCCGTCAGGCCCGTGCCGCTATCGGGCAGGGTCCGCTCGGAGACCTGAATCCGGGCGATGCGCCCGGAGCGGCACGCGGCGGCGAGAACGCGGCCCCAGCCGGAGACGCGGCGCTGCTGCTCACCGGGGTCGAGGAGCACGAACGCGGGATGGCTCACGCCGAGGATCGCGGTGAGGGTCTGGGCGTGCGGGTCGTGGATCAGCGCCGCGCCGGTCTCGGGGTCCTCCCACTCCCGCAGCGGCGCAGCGTCGCCGGGAAGGGCGAGGGTGCCTGCGGGGCGCGGCTTGATGACGCGGCGGCGGTAGATGAGCTGGCCGAGGTAGGTGCGGAACGTCCAGCGGGCGACGATGGGCACCCACTCGATGAGCTTGCGGCCGCCAGCCGGGATGACCGCGAGCAGGGTCGCGATACCCCAGACCGGGGAGGTCCAGGCCAGGCCCATGCCGCCGCCGGTGTAGAGGCCGGCGACGACGGTGAGCACCGCGACGGCCAGGATGACGAGCTGCGGCAGCGAGAGGCCGAGCATGACCCCGCGCTTGGTGAGGCGGGAGAACTGCACCGTGGCGAGCGGGTAGTCGCCCTGCGTGGTGGAGGCCATCGGACTACTCCTTCCCTGTCGGCTTCGCGGACGGCGGCGGCGGGTCCTGCCGCCTCGTCGCCCCGCCGGACGTCGCCGGCGGGGGCGACGACGTGGGCGGTGCCGAGGTCGGGCGGCCCGAAGGCGTGCCCTGCGAGGGCGGAACGGGCGGCGGGGACACCTGCTCGGAAGCGGCTCCGGCGTGGCCCTCGGCCGCGCCGCCGACCGCGCCGCCGGCCTTCGGCCCCGCGGTGGCCGCCCCCTTGGCGACTGCCGCCCCGGCCACGACCGCGAGCCCGACCGGGCCTGCCGCAGCACCTGCGCCCGCCGTGCCAGCCCCGGCGCCGCTGCTTGCTCCCGCGCCGGCGCTGGCCGATGCGGCTCCGGTGCCTCCGCCGGCGGCCGGGGCGCCGCCGGACGGCGCGGGTGGGCCTGCGGAGCCCGGACCGCCGCCCCCGCCGGGGGCGCCGCCGTCGAGCACCTTCTTGGCCGAGTCGGCCGAGGGTGCAGCGGGGATCGGGACGGGCCGGTTGAGGGCCTGCTTCGCCTCCTGCTCGGAGCTCATCGCGTGGTACATGTCGATCCCCGCGAACGAGAGGAACTTGTAGGTGATGTAGGGGGCGAACGCGCCGATCGCCATGAGGACGACGCCGGCGATGGGGTCGCTGATGGACGCCAGGTCGAGTTCGATGGGCGCGGAGACCTGCGCGATCGCCACGAGGAAGATGACGACGAGGACGAGCTTGGAGAAGATCAGGGCGATCACGAAGGTCGCCCACTTGCCGAACCATCCTTTGGTCGCGTCCCACGTCGCCCCCGCGAGCGCGATCGGGCCGAACACGATGGCGACCAGCAGCAGCGCCTTGCGGATGAGCAGGGAGAACCACACGATCGCCGCCGCGCTGATGGCGAGGCCGGCGAGGAAGATGGTGATGATCGCGCCGACGCCGGGCGCGACGATGTTGATGGCACCGAACCCGGCGGCGAGCAGGGCGATCCGATCGCCCATCCCTTCCATCGTGTTCCCCGTGGCCTGCACGATCCCGACGCAGAGCTGGTCGGTGACCTCCAGCAGCAGCGCCGTGAGCGTGATGACCAGGAACGACCCGAGCACCGACTTCGCGAGGCCTAGGGCGGCTCGGGTCAGGGCGGTGGGGTCGCGGTGGATGAGGCCGGTGATGAGCTGGAGGCAGAAGAAGATCAGGAACAGGAAGACGGCGACGCCGAACAGGATGTTGTAGACGGCGATGTACTGCGTGCCGGTGACGTCCACGAGGGTCGTCGTGTCGAACACAGTCCAGACGGCCCCGAACAGCCAGGCGGCGGCCTGGCCCATCGCCTGTGCGAGCCAGTCGAATGGGGCCGCGATCAGGGAGGCGGCTCCCTCGCCCACGGCGTCGCACACGCTGGAGATGACCGGGACATCGCAGACGCTCATCGGCCCGGCTCCTGGTCAGCCGTCTCGCGCTCCGGGCGGTTCATACCGCCTGGCCCACGTTCCAGAAGAAGTTGATGAGCGTCACCGACGCGCCGCAGATTATCGCGGCGCCGCAGGAGACCAGGACGCCGACCTTGCCGCGCGAGGCCAGGTGGGGGTTGCTGCTGTTCGCGCCGAACCCCCACACGATCGCCGAGACGATGAGGGCGAGCACGCTGAGGATGAGGCCGACGGTCATCACCGCGCCGACGATGATGCGCAGTTGCTCGATGCCGGGCAGGCCGGTCCCGTTGGGGTCGATGTCGATCACGGTTGCTCCCTTTGACTGATCGAGATGGGTTCTCGGCAGTCAGGTACGCCGGCGCTGGCCGGTGACGTCGGAGGCAGGTGATTTGCTGAAGCCTGCGGGTGTTTCGACGGGACCACAGAGAAGGAGCGACTGACGTGGCGGTGTACAGCGCGGACTATCTGCGGCGGCTGCTCGCCGCAGTCGAGGACTTCAAGCAGGCTTTCGAGGCATGGATGGTCACCCAGGTCGAGTCCGATCACATGAGCTCTCGTGGCCTGATGCCGACCGTCTGGACGAAAGAACGCCAGGACGCCGCGAAGGTGCGGAGCCTCGAACTCGACGTCGCGGAGGCTGCCGGTGCCGCCGCACGCGCCGTCGCGGTCACCGGCGCGCACATTGCGGTCGCCGGTATCGGCGCGATCGACCCGATCGCTAACTGGTCGCTGATGTCCGCGCCGAAGGCACTGATCGCACCGCAAGACATCCGCACGACGGCCGCGACAATCCGGGGACGGCTGCACACGCTCATCTCGGAAGCAGAAGCCGCGGAGGAATCCGGTATTCCAGGCTTCGCGCCATCCCAGCTCCACCCGATCGTCTGGTCGGCCGCAGCGGCGCACTGGACGACGCATCAGTACCGCGTTGCGGTGCGCGAGGCGTCCGAAGCACTCACGGTTCACTGGAAGACCAGGCTCGGCCGCACCGACGTCGACGACACCGTGTTCTGGCAGCAGACGCTCTCACCAGGCGAGCCAGAACAGGGACGACCGAAGCTGACGTGGCACGGAGACCCCAGCGACAAGACCACCAAGAGCATGCGCGGAGGGCTGGAGCCTCTGGCGAAAGCGCTCAACAGCCTCGCCACGGGCCTGAACCTCACCGTCCGCAACGTCACGACGCATGCCCGCGACGAACTCGGCGAGCAGGAAGCAATGGAGCGGCTTGCCGCCTACAGCTACCTCGCCCGCCTCCTCGACAAGTGCGAGATCGGCAGGGTGCAGGAGGACTGACCGCGGCGGGCCCCTACAGGCGTGTGCCGACGTCGACGAGGAAGTTGAGCCACGCGACCCCGGCGCCGGCCAGGGCAGCGGCGCCGACCGCGACCCACAGGCCGGTGCGCGCGCGGGTCGCGGCATGGTGGTTGCCGTGCGCGGAGGCGATGGCCCATACGATCGCGCAGACGATGAGCATGAGCACGGCGGTGACGAGGACGAACATGAGCAGCGCGCCGACGATGGAGCGCAGTTCGGCCGCGCCGCCGACGCCGCCGAAGTCGGGGAACACGTCCATCAGCTCTGCCCTCCTGCCGTGCAGGTCGCCGGGGCGGCGTCGCCTGCGGCGATGCCCTCGGCGCCGTGCTCGGTGAGCCAGGCGTCGGCGTCGACCGGATCGGCGCCGTACCCGCCGGGGTGGATCTCCAGATGCAGGTGCGGGCCGGTGGACTTGCCGTTCGACCCGACATCGCCGATGTGCTGGCCTGCGGCGACGGTCTCGCCTGCGGAGACGTAGATGCCCGAGTCCCACATGTGCCCGTAGTAGGAGGCGACGCGCTGGCCGGCGACGGTGTGCTCGATGACGATGAGGTTCCCGTAGCCGCCGGAGGGTCCGGCGAACACCACCGCTCCGTCCGCGATGGCGTAGATGGGGGTGCCGTCCGCGGCGGCGAAGTCGGAGCCTGCGTGGAAGGCCCGCTCGCCGGTGATCGGGTCGGTGCGCCAGCCGAACGGGCTCGTGCGCACCCAGCTTCCCTCGGGGAGCGGGAACACCAGCCGCGTCGTCTCCGGCACGACCGCCGTCGGGTCTCCGCCTCCGCCGCCGGAGGTGATGGGCCGGGTGAGGGCGGCCAGGATGGCCTCGGCGACGGGCTGGTAGTTCTGATACCTGTCGGGGTAGGCGCTGACCTCGACGGCCTGTGCGGCGGCGCCGGGATCGAGCTGCTGCCAGCCGGGGATGTCGAGCAGGCCTCTCGGGGACGGGTAGTTCGGGCCGGTCTGCCCGCCGTAGAACGCCCGCGCCTGGTAGGTCGGGTCCATGAGCTCGGCGACAGTGCCCCAGCCCGAGGCCGGGCGCATCTGGAATAGCCCGAGGCTGTCGTGGTCGCCGCCGTTGCCATCGTTCGGGTAGGTCGCCGACTCCGGGTAGGCGCTCGTGTTGGCGAGCATCCGCAGCGAGGATTCGGTGAGCGCGGCCATGAGTGCGATGACCGCGCCGGGGCGGCCGACGCCGGCGGTGCGGGCGCCGACCGTGATGATCGTGGCGGCGTGGGTGAGCTGGGTCTTGTTCAGCGTGACCGTCGCGCCGGCTCGGGTGGTGGCGGTCAGCGAGTCCGGTATCTGGCCGACGATGAGCGAGCCGGGCAGGCACGCCGCGGTCGCAGCCGGGTTCATCAGCACGCCGACGCCGATCAGCGCCGTCGAGGGGCCGAGGAAGATCAGGGCGACGGCCAGCGCCAGCAGCTTCTTCATCACGACGCGGCTCGCTCAGCGCAGCGGGTTGTCGAGTTCAGAGAGACGCAGCAGGCGGCACAGGCTCGTGCTGAACTCGGGGGCCGGCGGCGCGCAGGCGATGAACACCGTGAACGACACCGGCCGGGTCGCCTCGACGGGCTCGGTGCCCCATATGCCTGCGCGGTGCCGGGTGCCGGTGATCGTGTAGGCGGTCGCCCCGCGCGGGAGCTGGCCCGGCGCGGCCTGCGCCTCGGCCGTCTCCCACCCCTGGGGCACGGCCGCGGTGTCGATGGTGAGCCACTGGCGGGTCTGGTAGGTCGTGAGCTGCGCCCACGCCTCCGCGGTCGGGAGATAGGCGCGCATGTCCGAGGCGAGCGCGTCGGCCTCGGAGTCATCGGCCGCATCGGAGAGCACCTGCGCGTAGTCCGCAGGCGCCGCCCCGGAGAGCGTGTCCCAGGTGAACAGCGCGGTCGCCGCCGCGCGGGCGAACTCCTCCGCGTCGCCGGTCACGGGCAGCCGCGCGGGCGCGGCCGGAGTGCGCGCGGGAGACGAGGGCGCGACGGTGACGGTACCCGACGACGCCGGGTCGGAGGTGCGGTCGCCGGGGCCGCGGACGAGTCCGTAGATGCCGACGCCGACCGCGGCGAGCAGGGCGAGGCCGCCGGCAATGGTGGCGATGAGCAGACGGCGACGGCGCGGCTCGGCGGGCTGATCCATTGGTGCCTCCGGGATGTGGGCGAACGATGTCGTAGGACAGGTGCGCCCGTCCGCCCGGCGACCAGCTCAGGCGATGTCCTGGGCCCGGTGATCGCGGGCGGCACGGGAGGCCTCGGTGAACGCGAGCGTGCCGGTCACCGTCGCCTCAAACCGCTCCCATTGCGAGGTGGTGAGCGCCGGGCCGACCTCGGCCGGGTCGTAGTGGAGCCACCATCCGTCGAGCTCGTCCCAGGTCAGGACGAACACCCGCAGCGGGAACGGCACCGGCTCGTCCGGCACGACCGGCGTCAGAGTCGGTCGCTTCGCCTTGCGTCCGCCCTTGCCGCCTTTCACCCGGGCGAGGGCATCGGCGGCGAGCCGTTCCAGCTCCGCGGCCTTCTCCGCCTGCCCGGCCTCGCGGATCGCGACCGCCTCTGACCGAGCCTGCTCCCTCACGCCTGCCGGCTGAGTCGTATCGGAGGCGAGCTGGTCGAGCTCGGCCAGGGACAGCTCGGCGTTGATCCGCTGGTACGCGGCGAACACGCCGCCGCCGGCCTGGATCACCGCCAGCTCCTCCGCGGCGCGTTGACGTACTTGATCGGGCTGGGTCTGGTCGGCAGCGAGGTCTTCAAGCCGTCCGATGCGTTCCAGGGTCGTGTAGGAGTTGCGGCCGGTGACCATCCGGGCCGCCTGCGCGCGGGCCTTGCCCGGCTCGAACTGCGGTGGTGCCAAGTTGGCACCACCGTCCTCTCCGCCGTCATTCGCAGACGTGAAGCGGGTCGCCTCCTGACGGCGGGCGGCGTCCTCGCCCAACAACGTCTTCAGCTCCCGGTAGAGGGCGGCGGCTTCGAGCTGGGTCAGCGGCTTGTGCAGCAGGTTGTCGTCCTGCTCGGCGAGGAGCTGCCCGAGCCGGTCGGAGATGCCCGAGCGCACCCACACGTTCACGGTCTTCCAGCCCAGCCGCTTGATCGCCGCCAGGCGACGGGCGCCGCAGATCAGCCGCCCGTCCGGGGTGATCGTGACGGGCTGCAGCAGTCCGTCGCGGCGGATCGACTCGACCAGCGGGTCGAGGTCGCCCAGGTCCTCCCGGTGGCGGCGCCCCACGATGATCGAATCGACGGTGCGCTCCAGCTCGATGTACCCGGCAGGCGCGCTCATCCTTGCTCACCCCCGCGGTATCGGCGCGGGGCGGCGAGACTCACCGCCAGCACCAGCTCGTCATCGAGCAGGAGAGCGCGTAGCGGCTCGCCGATCAGCAGGCGCAGCAACACCCCTCGTCCGGCGATGGTGTGCGCGAGCGCCGGGTCCGGTGCGCCGAGCAGCGCGCGCAGAAGAGTCGTCCAGGATGTGCCGGGCAGGTCCAGCAGGGCGCGCGCGTGACGGTCGCGGCGCAGCATCTCGAACGCCGACGCGCGCGAGGAGGACTCGGCCAAGCGGGAGGCGACGTACTCGACCCCGGCCCGCGCGACGCCCGGCTCCCAGCCCAGCAGAGCCAGCAGCGCGATCGCGTCCTCGACCGCTGAGGCCACGCTGGTCGACGGCTCCGGCCCCGATGATGCGGACTCGTCCTCATCATCGGGCTCGACGGAATCGACGCGGAAGGCGGGGTGGTAGTCGATCAGCAGGTTCTCCCGGTCGCTGAACCGCTCGGCGTCGTGGAACACCGAGTAACGGGGGCGGCGGGCCTGGTGGACGGAGCACAGCAGGCCGTTGGCCCTTTCCTCGGCGATGCAGGTCACCTGCACGGCGCGGGTGACCATCGCCCACGGGTCCTCGGCCCGCCGCACCGAGGGGGTGCGCATCGCGTCGAACGCGGCAGCGGCGGCCTCCCACGGGTCGAGCCCGTGTTTGCGGGCCAGCGCCGCGTACTTCTCGGCCGCGTGCCGCATCAGCGCGGCGGCCTCCGGGTCGGCCCGCCACGATCCGCGGCCCGCGGCGTGCAGACGGTCGAGAAGGGCGCGCAACCCCTCCGGGTCCTCGAACTTCTCCCGCGGCTCGCGGGCAACCAGTCGTGTCGGCATCACGGCACCTCCTGAACGACAGGTGTGCGCACGTCCCCCAGCAACCGTCGTCGCCGTGATACCAGGGGCGCGCATAACTACCTCACCCGAGCCCGATCCCGGAACGCGACACCCACGAGTACCGCTCCCCGGAACCGCGGCCGAACGCCGTCGCCGGGGGCAGCCTCCGCGCCCGCTCGCTCATCGTCCGCATCCCGGTCCGCGTCGCCCGGTAGGTCTGCCCCGGCAGGCGCCGGGCTCGGCGGGAGAGCTCGGCCTGGAAGTCGATGCCCCGACCCGCAAGCCGGGCGCTGCGAGAGACCAGCAGGTCGGACGGACGCACCCACTCCACCCCGCGCGCCTTCTTCTTCGCAGCGGCAGCCGCCACATCCTTATCCGTGAGGGACGGGTCCCTGTGGCGGGCCAACTCGGATGCCTCGGCCGTCGCGGTCTCGTGCGAGGAGATGCGAGCTCGTTCCGGCTCCTCCTCGGCCCTGCGACGGGCTTCCATATGCTCGGTGGCGTTCATTCGCTTAGCTCCTCTGCGGTCTCCTGCAACGCAGATGCTCCCGAGACTGCGAGCGCGGGGCGGGGGAACCATCGCCCGACCGTTGACGGGGCGACCCCCAGGTGTCGGGCGATTCGCTTGTTCGACCAGCCCTCCTGTCGAAGGCGCGCTGCGATCCCACGCCGGCCCGCCGGCTCCAACGCCTCGGACTCTGCGGCTTCCTCTGCCGCTGCCGGCTCGACGGGCTCCGGCGCGAGCTCCGCGGCCGGGATGATGTGCTGGGAGCGGACGAGCACCACGGTCAGGTGCGTCGAGGCGAGAAGCACCAGCGGCGGCACAGCGGCCACGCACGCGGCGAGCACGCCGGGCACATCGGCATCGGCGGCGACGACCGCGTGCAGCGCGTTCGCGGTGACCGAGATGAACGCCCCGCCCGCCAGCAGCACCCACGGATACCAGGCCGCCCGGTGCCCGGCCAGCGCGACGACGGCGACCGTGGCGACGACGATCAGCCCATCCACGATCACCGGCCACGCCCATGCCTGCCCGGCGCCTATCCCGGAGCGGCGGGCCAGGTCCGCCAACGCGGTGAAGGACAGCCAGAACGCGCCGACGGCGATCAGCACCGTCCCGGCGACGGCGGTGACCACCGCAAGCCGCCCACTCCTCGGCGTGCCGGGAATCACGAGAGCACCTGGCTTCCGACCCGCGGCCCGCGTCGCGGCGCCTCGGCCTGCCCGCCTGCGCCGCCGGAGGCAGGAGTGGCGAGTGCGGCACGGTAGGCGGAGCGGATCGTCACCACGACCTCGCGCGGTGGCAGGCCCGCGTGTTCGGCGGCCGGCCCCAGCGCGTCCAGCGTCACCGTCGGATCGACGCCCGCCTCCGCGAGACGGCACGCCGCCCAGAACAGGCCGCGGTTGCGTTCGCCCTCGCCGCGCAGCGCGACCCATGCGGCTAGGCGCTCCGCATCGCTGTCGCGGGTCACGCCCCGAGCCCGCATCATCGAGGGCTCGGGACGCGGGTCGAGGAAGTCGCGCAGGGCCTTCGCGTCCACGGCGCTGCTGCTCCGGTCGACGCCGCCGGCCAGGACGTAGCTCGCTCGCAGGTCACCGGTGGCGACGACCGAGGGCGGCACGATGACGTAGCCGCCCTCGCCGCGGAAGTCGATGTGCGCCTTCGCGGCCTGCCAGGACGGCTGCGGCCGGCCGGGGTCGGTCGGGAAGTAGAAGTGCGCGCCGCCGGACGGCGTGCGCACCACCGCCAGCCAGCCGCCGACCAGACCCGCCTCTCGGGCACGAGCGAACGCGCCGAACCCGGCGCCCGATGCCTTCCGGTCGACATCGACGACCTCCACCCCGGAGACCTGCCCGGTCGGCACGCCGATGTTCGCTGCCGGCCAGCGCCGCCACCACGCCGCGACCTGACGGGCATCCGCCGTCGCCTCGCGGAAGCCATGCTCCACGCGCGGCCGCTTGCCGCCCGGCACGCACGGGAACACCGGCACCCCAGCCGCGGCGAACCGCGCCGCGGCCTGCGGCAACGGCGGGCCATCGACGGAGGCGAACACCTCAGCGGCGCCCATCACAGGCTCCTCACCGTGACATCGGCCGCAGAGGCGGGGCGGGTCTGCGCGTCGGGCGCCGGCGGCGTGCGCTCGACACGCCGAGGCGCGGCGTCGCGGTTCAGCCCCGGCGGGTCGCCTGCCCCGAGCTGCACGGTGTCGAGCGCGTCGAGGATCGCGGCCGCGGTCTTCCGCACCCGCTCCCCGGTGGCCTGCACGACCTCGGCGGGCTCCTTTCCCTTCACCGTGCCGGCCCAGCCGGAGACGTAGGGCACCGAGTACGAACTGGTGTCCATGCCGTGCGCGGCACCGATCATCAGCGCCACCGACTCGGCCTCTACCTCGCCGGTGCCGCGATGCCTATCCCAGTCGGGATTGTCAGGTCCGTGGAGGCGGACGTGGCCGAGCTCGTGCGCGAGGGTCTTCACCTGCGCGGCCGGGTCCATACTCATCCGCACCGAGACCGTGCGAGCCGCGAAGTCGGTCAGGCCGCTCGCGCCGCCGATCATGCCCTCGTGCTCGACCCGCAATACTTGGTAGCCGTCCGCGTCCACCAGCCTGGCCAGTCCCTCCCAGAGCCCGGTCGGCGCCTCGCCTTCCAGCAGACGCGGCACAGGGCGCTCCGGGATCGGATCGCCCGTCGTCTGCGATATATCCCAGACGTAGGCGGGTCTCGCGCCGATCATCCGCGAGCGCATCGCCTCGCCCGGTCTCGGCTTCTCGAACCTGTTGAGGCGCCGCCAGGACTCCGCATCCTGCGGTGTCGAGGACGCGAACCGTCCAGTCACCGGGGCGAAGATCATGTAGCCGGGTTGACCCTTGATGACCTGACGGCCAAGGGATTGCCATTGATTGTACCCGGCAACATACGACGGCTCCGGGTTAGGGACGCGCCCGTTCTCCCAGGCGTCGAGGTGCTGGGCATCAATCAGCAGTGTGTTCCCGAAGCTCCTTGACCGGAACCGGGCTGCGAACTGCAGCGCATGCCGCCAATCATCGCCCGTGACTAGACGTTCGACCGCAGCGGTCAAACGCTCCTGCAGTTCAGCGAGCGTTGCGTCCCGCGGTGCTCGCACTCCCTCGTTCGTCGCCACACTCGACCTCCTCCCGGTGAGAGCCGGAGGCAGGCGCCGGCCCTTGCGACCATGAGGTGCACGGGGAGGATCAGGAGACTAGACGGACGGATCGGGAGTCGCGACCGTCAGGCTCCGCGATGAACCCGACGTGTCGCTTCCGTTTTACCCGCCGCTCATCCCAGGATCCAGCAACGAGGAAGTGTCAGAGCTGCGCGGCGAGAATTGCGCGTCAGGTTCCGAGTCTGCAGCTGTAACGCGTCCGAGGGCTGGAAACGGTGGCTCGACTGAGGTCATACGGTCGACGCGGCGCGGGTGAGGGTTGAGCCGGTACTGCGAAGGCGTGACCCCGAATCGCCGATGGAACCACGAGGATGCCGTCCGCGGGTCAGTCCAGCCCACTGACTGCGCGGCGTGGGCCACGGATTGATCTGTCTCTTCGATTAATCGGGTGAACTCGGTCAGTCTGACCTCGGTGAGGAAACGCATCGGGGCTACCCCAGTGTGAAAAGTGAACAGGCGGGTCAGGTGCGCGCGTGACAGCGCCACTTCCTCGGCCAGTGTGCCCACCGTCCACGGTTCGTGCATTCGCTCCCTGAGTATCTGCGCGGCGCGCCCCGCCTGACCCAGCGTAGAGGTGTTGGTGAGCCGTCCGCGGATAGGTCGGAACGACGATACCTCGACACCGAGGCGAAGTTGCGAGACATCTGGCATAACGAAGGTCGGCGCCACGATACCGACCCACCGTGCGAATAGCTCAACGGCCCGGGCAGCGGCAACCTCCGGCGGGTAACTGCCGTCGTACAGCACACTCATCTGACGCCAAAGCGGCTCGACGAGCCGCAGCGTCGACACGCCAGGGTTTAGGAGAAGAGGGTCGCCGTCCCAGTCGTGGGGGTGGATACCTGGCTGCACTCTGGTCTTGTCGGGTAAAAGCCATCCCATTTGTGTGCGCAGGAACCGCTCGTCGACGTAAACCGTCCAAAGTCGCGTTTGCGTTCTAGGCTTCATCACGCACCAGCGGCCCGGACCGATCGCCAGCGAGTGTCCCGGTGTGAGCAGAAACGAACCCTCCGCGCTCTGTAACTCGACGGCACCTTCCATCACATGGACGATCGTGGTTTCGTCGAATACAACGCGATTCGTTGGGAGAGTCGGTGTCGACTCGACAGCAACCAGCATCGCTGGTTCTGTAAATGGCGGCGTCTCCACACGGTCCATTGGGGGAGGAACCCGAGTGGGCAGTGACCGGCTCCCACTCATAGGCCAGCTTTCTCCAAAGGTTGGCCCACCGGTCAGCGTTGTCGCTGTTGGTAGGGGATGACGACTCGGTTGATGATGGTGACTCCGGCTGCGGCGATGGGGACGGCGACGAGGGCGCCGAGGATGCCGCCGAGCGCGGCGCCACCGAGGGCGGCGACGATGACGAGAGCTCCGGGCATGGCCACCGCGTGGGCCATCACGCGGGGCGTGAGGATGTAGGCCTCCACCTGGAGGTAAGCGAAAAGGATCGCGGCGACCAGGATCGCGGGGACGAGTCCGATGTCGAGGGTGATCAGGGCGGCGATGGTGGCGCCGATGACGGGCCCGACGACCGGTATCAGGGCGCCCACGAAGGCGATAAGGGCGAGTAGGGCTGGGGCGGGGCTGCCGACTGCTGCGGTGACGATGAAGGTGACGACCGCGTTCAGGACGGCGAGGACGATCTGACCGCCAACGAATCTACCGACCGATCCCAGGATGTCTTCGGCGATGTCTTGGACGCGGGTGCGCTGTCGGTACGCGATGAGTTGGTAGGCCTTGGCTTTGATGGCGGGCATGGTGATCGCGAAGTACACCGTGAGCACGGTCACGATGATCCCGCCGGTGACGGCGTCGATGATGCCGGTGCCGATCTGCAGCAGACCACCGGTCACGTTCAGCAGTTGAGCGGGGTCGGAGACGAAGGCCAGGACGCTGCGGGTGAGGCTTTCCAGGTCGAGTGATCCGCCGATGACGTCGGCGAGCCAGGTGAACCATTCCTGGTGGGGGATGGCGGTGACGAAGGCGATCGCGTCTTCGGCCAGGGCGGCCACCTGGGTGGACACGGCGGGGACGATCACGGTGCCGACGAAGGCTGCGGACAGGAGCAGGATCAGGGCGAGGGCGACGATCGCGAGCCACCGCGGCACGCCGCGCTGCAGGGCGGCTTGCAAGAGCGGTTCGACCGCGATGGCGAGGAAGAACGCGATCCCGAGGTAGACGAGCACCGTGCCGAGCGCACCGATGCCACCCAGGATGGCCATCCCCACGCCCACGCCGAGGGTCGCGACGAGCGCGTACCGGAACGGGTGCGGAGGAAGCCCCCGCACGGGAGCCAGATTCTGGCGCCGGGTCAGCGTGGGATTTCGTGTTCGAAGCCGCGGGGTGTTCATCAGGGCTCCTTTGAATGCTCCGACGTTCCGGTTGTACCGCCGGGCCCCGCCGATGACTCGGCAGGGTGTGTCACTTGGCGCAGTTCGTCGACGAGTTCTCGATACTCCGGGTGCACGAACAGGATGTGGGTCTGGCCGTGCGTGCTCAGTAGGTGGCTGTCGGTGGTGATCGCTTCGACAAATCGGATGTCGGCGGCGGGGCTGTCGGTAAGGACGCGACGGATCGTCGCGAGCGTTCGTTCGGTGGTCATGGCCGCGACCTGGTGGTTTAGTGGGCGGCGCCGAGTTCGACGAGGAGTACGCCGCCGATGATGAGGGCGATTCCGAGCGCCATGACCCAGGTGAAAGGTTCGTTGAACAGGAACTTGCTGGCCACTGCGGTGAGGGCGACGCCGGAGGCGGCCCAGATGCCGTAGGCGACGCCGATGCCGAGCCCGAGGGCGAGGACTTGGGTGAGGAAGAAGAACGCGCCGAGGTAGCCCACGACGACGGCGATGTAGAACAGTTTCCGTCCGTCGGTTGCGAGGCGCAGTGAGAGTGCCGCGCCGACTTCGAGGACGATCGCGAGGATGAGGAAGAGCCAGACCATCAGATGTTCGCCTCCTTCTTGCGCTGCGCCGCTTGCGATCCGAGTTCGACGGTGAGAACACCGCCGATGATCAAGGCCAGGCCGAGGATCATCACGCCGGTCAAGGGCTGTCCGAACAGAAGTGCCGCCAGCACCGCCGTCAGGGCGACGCCCATCGCGCCCCAGATCCCGTACGCAACTCCGAGGGCCATCCCCTCGCGTAGAACGAGCGCGAGAAGCGTGAACGCGCCGACGTAGCCGATCGCGACGAGGATGTACCAGGCCGGGTGGTCCTGGCCGGCTTGGAGGGCGAGAGAGCCGGCGACTTCACTGATGATCGCGCCGGCGAGCAGGAGCCATTTCTTCATAGTCAGTCCTTCAGGAGGTTGTGGGCGAAGGCGCGGAGCTGCGCCAGGTCGCCGGGGGTAGGAGGGGAGACGTTGGCGGCTTCGGCAAGCCAGCCGCCGTCGGCCAAGAGGCGGGCGGCGAGCAACCGGGTGCGTTCGGCCGGGGCGACGTCATCGGGCACGACGAGCCAGGGTGCGAGACGTTCGGCCCAGCGCTGCGTGAGCGAGCGGCGCAGCTTCGGATCACTCATCGCCACCAGGTCGGTTTCATCGAACCCCCCGGACAGTGACCAGTCGACGTACGCGCCGATGCGCGCGGCCGGGGCCGCGCCCTCCGGCGACGACCCGAGGCGTGCGACCAGCCCCTCTTCCCAGCGGTCCAAAACGGAGTCCACCAGGGCGAGCATGAGGGCTTCCTTCGTGGGGAAGTGATACATCACCCCCGGCTTGGTCAGCCCAACACTTCGGGCCACGGAATCCAGAGACACCGCCCGCCCCTCGTCGAGCTGAGAGAAGGCGGCCGCCAGGATCGCGGGGCGAGGATCGGTGCGCATGAGTCTAGGTTACCATCCGAAAGGTAACTAAGCCAGGAGTCTCCTACATTGGAGTTGCGTCCGGCACCGTGCATGTCAGAGAGAGCAGTGGATGAGAACTATCGAATTGCCGATGCTCCCCATCGTGATTCCCTTTGGGGTCGCGGTGTTCGGGGTGCTGCTTTGGGTTCTCCGCTCCCGTGGGCGGGTCACAATTCCCCGGGCGAGCGTCGCTGCTGTACTCGCGATCTATGCCGGTGGGGTGCTCGCCAACACCGTTTTCCCCATCTTCGTCCGCGTCGGGCCGTCGCCGGATTACGGGCCGCAGCCCCTGCCGCTTTTCCTCGTGCCATTCGTCGATTACGGACTCGAAGATGCTCTAATCAACGTTGCGGTTTTTGTCCCGCTCGGGGGCCTCGTTCCACTGCTCATCGCGCGGCCGAGCTGGTGGAAGGTGACGGCGATCGTCGCATCCGCAAGCCTCGCCATCGAGCTCCTTCAGATGGCCACATCGGAGCTCGCCTCCAGCGGACACCTCGCGGACATCAACGACTGGGGGACAAACATCTTGGGCGGCGTCGCCGGCTATGGCCTGTTCGTCCTTTTGGTGCGCTCCGAGGCGCTGAACAGGATCATCCAACAGTTCCGGTGGTCCACCCCTCAGGAGGCGTTATGAACCCCGGACAACGGCGGAGCAGGAATCGTGGCGCTGACTACATGGTCACTGCCCTCGAAGCACTAACAGCCCTCGTTGCGCTGGTGTACGTGGTGTCCGGGGATGTTGTGATGCTGATCGTATGGGAGGCGATCGCCGCCGGGTATCTCCTCGGCGGCCTGGCCCTGACCTGGCATCGCAGCGTGCACGGCCGGCAGACCCCTCCACGCACGGGAGTGCTGGACGCGCTGTCCTGGATCTTCCCACTCGTGGCGAGCCTGGTTGGGGTGAACGCGGCTCTGCTGGCGATCACCGTCCGGGCGCCGGTCGACGGGAGCCGCGCCGGCTACACCTTCACCGGGGTCGTGGCGGCCGTCGGCATCATCTTGTCGTGGCAACTGCTGCACACCGGCTTCGCGCAGATCTACGAGAGCATGCAACACCGCCACCCCCGGCAACCGGGCCTCGAATTCCCACGCACCGATACGCCCGGCCTCGCTGACTATCTCTACTTCGCGTTCACCGTCGGAACCTCGTTCGCGACCTCAGACACATCCGTGACCACCGTGCGCACCCGATGGGTCGTTCTCCTCCACAGCGTCGTGAGCTTCTTCTACAACGCCCTCGTCGTCGCCGTCGCCATCCAGATCATCCAGCAGATCGCCGGCGCATAGCCGATCAGCCCGCCGATCGGAACCACACTCTCACCTCTGTTGCCCGTGGTCGTCGGCGCTTTCGAGGAGCATCCCGACCGAGGTGGCGCAGGCGTCACCCTGCCACGCTTTGACCCCCTCGCGGACGGCGAAGACTGCGATGACCAACCCGGCGATTGCGTCAGCCCACCACCAGCCGAGGAGACTGTTCGCGACCAGGGAGACCAGCGCGGCCGCAGAAAGATACGTGCAGATGAGCGTCTGCTTCGAGTCCGCGACAGCGGTCGCCGAGCCCAGCTCGCGGCCGGCGCGGCGTTCGGCCAGCGACAGGAACGGCATGATGACCACGCTGAGCGCCGTGATGACGATGCCGAGCGGGGAGTGCTGGATCTGTTCCTGCCCAGCCAGCGCGAACACCGAGGAGACGGTGACGTAGACGGCGAGGGCGAAGAACGCGATCGCGATGACGCGGAGCGTGCCCTTCTCCCAGGGCTCCGGGTCGCGGCGAGTGAACTGCCATGCCACCGCGGCCGCGGACAGCACCTCGATGACCGAATCGAGACCGAAGCCGATCAGCGCTGTCGAGGAGGCGATCGAGCCCGCGGTGATAGCCACGACGGCCTCGACCACGTTGTAGCCGATCGTGGCGCCGACGATCAGACGGATGCGCCGCTGCAGGACCTGCCGACGCTCGTCGGTGAGGGTCGTGCTCACACGCAGCCGCATCCGGCTGCGTCGCAGCAGTCGGGCTCGACGTAGAGCACGACACGCAGCAACTCGTCCAACGCCGACACCAGATGCGCGTCGGTGAGCCGGTACCAGGCACGCCGACCATCGGGCATCGACTCGACCAGCCCACACCCGCGCAGGCACGCGAGTTGGTTCGACATGACCTGCCGGGAGACGCCGAGTGCGTCGGCAAGATCAGAAGGGTACGCCGGCGCCTCCCGCAACGCGAGCAGGATGCCCGCCCGTGTCGGGTCGGCGAGAGCGTGACCGAGCCGCGCGAGCGCGGCGGTATGCGTGAGCGTCGCGGTCAAAGTCATGAACACACAATACATCTGTCTGTGAATTAAGAAGACTCTGTATCAAAGCCGTACGGAGTGTCTCGGAAGGCTCTACGTTTTCGAGACGAGTTGGTGGCCGGTCCTCAATCGCGTCAACTCTTCGGAAGTCGCCGTGTGGTTTGCGACGTAGGGAGGTGCCCACCTCGCCGTGGCTACTGACCGCCTGGCGAGTCAGGCCTGGCTGGCCCAGCCGGGGGAGTCGAGGCGGATCGCCTCGGCGCCGTTGTAGTCACGCAGTGTCTGTTCTAGTGAGGCGAGTGCGTCTGGGCCGGCGGCCTCGCTCCATGAGTCGCGGAGGGCGTCGAAGATGGCGGCACCCTCTTCCATAACCCGGTGGCCGAGGTCGGTCACGGTGAGCCGTTTGCGCCGGCTGTCGGCAGGGTCGGGGATGCTCTCGATGAAGTGTCTCTCGAGGAGGGTGGTCACCGTCTTGGAAGCGGCCTGTTTGGACACAGCGAGGGCCTGGGCAAGTTCGGAGCCGGTTTTTGCGCCGAGCGAGATCGCGGTCATCGCGTAGTGCAGCGTCGGGGTGACATCGGGGTATCCGCGTCGGTCGAGTTCGCGGACTGCTTGGTCGACCAGCTTTCGGTAGGAGCCGAGCAGCAGGAGGGCGAGATCTGGTCCGGGATGCGTCATGGGATGAGCCTAGGTTGAGGGGCGGTAGCCCTGATGAATGACGTCGGCGCACTGCATCAGGGCTACCGCGCAGCGTGGTCAGTGACGGTCGATGCGGGCCGTGAACTCGAGGAGTGCGTCAGCGAACGCCTTCGGCGCCTGCTGTGCGACGAGGTGCCCGACGCCGTCGATGTGGACCGCGGTGACGTTCTCGCTGACCTGGCGCAGCGTCATCTCGGTGAAGGGGTGGTTCGGCCCATCGATCGCGAGGATCGGTACCGAAAGGGGGTGCTGGTGAAGCACCTCACGGAGATCGCCGTTGTCCGTGAATAGCGAGCGGTAGAGGCCCGCCGGGCCGCGTTCGGCGTGAGGGCGACCGTAGGTGCGCTCGAACTCGTCGAAGTCGCTGACAGTGACGGATGCGGCGTCGGCGCCCATGACCGCGTAGGCCCACTCGAGGACGGCGCGCTCGTGGCCGGGCAGCAGCATCTCCGGGATTCCGGGGGTGCCGTAGAAGCCGAGATGCCACGATCCTCCGTTGTTCACGTCGGCGAGCATCTCCATGCCGTACCCGGGGAAGGTGGTCTCCGTGCCGATGAAGCTGAGGACGTCTTCCGGGTGGGTGGCGGCGAATCGGATGGCGAGACCACCGCTGAGGTCCTGCGTAGCGAGGTGAACCGCGCCGTGACCGACATGCTCGATCAGCCGGTGCAGGTCCTCGGCCGATGCCTCGACGGTGTAGTCGCCCTCGGAGGCGGTGGAGTCGCCGAATCCGCGGAGATCCACGGCGACGACGCGGTGTGATGCGGCGAGCAACGGAATGACCGAGCGGAACGCCCACCAGGTTTCTGGCCAGCCGTGCACGAGGAGGATCGGGCTGCCCTCGGCTCCTGCTGTGACGTAGTGGAGGACGGCGTCGCCGCTCTGGAAGGTGTGGTGAGTGACGCCGGGAATCGTCGCGGCGTCGGATGTGATGTCGGTGATGGTCATGTCTCCTCCGAACCATTGGTCAACTGGGTTGACTACATTATGGTCAACCTGGATGACTAATGCAAGCCTGCAAGAGGTCGCGACTGCACGGCGCCTCTCCGAGGCGGGGCGGCAGCCTGCGGCGCTCCCGAAGGGGATCAAGCGAATTTTCATTACGTCTTGAAATTTTGCCACCGGTTACCCATACTGATTTTGATCAGCTGTTGAATTTTGAAAGCGAGGGCGCACATGGGCACGGTCGAGCCGTCGGCAACCGATGTTGCGGCTCTGCGCTCGGACGGGCGGCCTCGTCGTCGGGGACCGTATGGGAAGTCCGCGATTACCCGAAACGCGATCCTTGACGCCGCCGGCCGTGCTCTTCAATTGCACGGTTACCGGGGCGCGTCCTTGCGGATGATCGGCGAGCTCGCGGGGATCGATCAGTCCGGCATCATGCACTATTTCCCCTCGAAAGAGGCTCTGATGCTCGCTGTGCTCGAGCAGGCGGACCCGGAATCGGCCGGGTTCTCCGCCGCTCATCCGATCGAGAGCCTCGCGGATGTCCCCAACGCGATGCTGGACCTTGCCCGCGCGAACATGCGTGACCCAGCCGCGATGGGGACGTTCGCGGTGCTCGAAGCGGAGGCCACCGCTGTTGAGCACCCGCTGAACAGTTACTTCCGCGAGCGGGGGGAACGACGTCGAGGCAGCCTGGCTACCTGGTTTCGCCTGGTGTCCGAGGCAGGACTGATGAGGCCGGGTGTCGATCCCGATGTCGCGGCCAGCTCGCTGCTGGCGCTGTGGCAAGGGATCGAGATCCAGTGGTTGAACGCCCCAGCTGGCCTTGACGTCGCCCGACACCTCGAGGTTTTCCTCTCCCTCGTCCTCGCCGACGAATGGGAAGCCCGCTTGCGTCAGCTCGACGCCCGTTGAGGGCCGCCACGGACGCTGCTAGCTCCACCACCCGTTCCTAACCTGACCACCGCCGCCCACTCTGAAGGACAATGATGTCGAACCTGCCTCCGCTCACCCCACCCGATTCCTCGCCGGTCGATCCCGCGATGACGGACCCGACTTTGCGCGATCGCGTCACGGACGTCACCAGGAGCAACGTGACGGTGGGTCCGGTTTCGCTGTCCCGGTTCAACTGGCGAGTTGCGATCGGACTCTTCGTCGGTGGTGCGCTGTGGATCGGTCCATACATCGCCAGTATCGCCGTGCTGATGCCGGCCCTTGTCGCCGAGGTCGCGCCGGACGAGAAGATCGGCCTCGTCGCGACAATGGGTCTTCTCGGCGCCCTGCTCTCGCTCGTGTCCAACATTGTGTTCGGGGCGCTGTCGGACCTGACGCGATCACGGTTCGGCAAGCGCGTCCCGTGGATGGTCGGCGGCGGTATCGCGACCGGCCTTGCCCTATGGGGCTTCTCGACCTCGACCACGCTCGTCGCGCTCGTTGCGTGGTGGTGCGCGTTCATGCTCCTTCTGAACGCCATCATTGCCCCGATGGTGGCCGTCATCTCCGACCGGGTCACCACGAAGTATCGCGGCACTGTCTCGGCTGTCTACGGGGTGGCTCTCACCGTGGGCGCGACCGTCGCCTCCATCACTGCTGCAATGTTCATTTCGAGCCCCCGGCAGGGTCTGGTGATCTTTGCCGTGGCCGTTGGCCTGTCGGGACTGGTCTTCGCGGTGATCGCTCCCGAGACATCGAACAGAGACGAACCGCGCGCTCGCCTCAGCGCGCGCATGCTGCTCAGCAACATCAAGTTCCCTCGACGAGGCGCCCGCGACTACTACCTGGCGCTGTTTGGGAAGTTCTTCGTCATCGCCGGGGCGTACTCGCTCAGCAACTATCAGCTTTACATCCTCCTGGACTACATCGGCTTAGACGATCAGGGTGCCGGATCGGTCATCGCCATCGCGGGGAGCATTGGGCTTCTGGTCTCCCTGGTCGTCGGGTTCGCCGCTGGACCCCTGTCGGACAAGGTCGGTCGGCGGAAGCCGTTCGTGATCGGCGCCGCTATCGTCCTCGCCATCGGCGCGATCTTCCCGTTCTTCGCCCCGTTCGCTTGGGCGATGATTGTCGCGGCGACCATCAGCGCATTCGGCAACGCCATCTTCAGCTCCGTCGATCAAGCACTGAACGTCGAAGTGCTGCCGAACAAGGAGCACGCGGCCAAAGACCTCGGGATCTTGAACATGGCCAACTCCGGTGGACAGATGCTCGGCCCGGTGATCACCTCGATCATCGTCACGATCACCGGCGGGTACCAGGGAGCGTTCATCACGGCGTTCGTGCTGATCATCGCCGCCGCGATCACGCTCACCTTCATCCGGAAAGTCCGCTGACTCCGCCCACCGCCCCAACAAACGACGACATCACAGCCAGGAAGACGATGCCCCACGATTTCACCCAGGTCCTCTTCGGTGCGGCCTACTACCACGAGTACCAGCCCACCGAGCGGCTCCGCCAAGACTTCGACGAAATGAAAGCGGCCGGGTTCACCGTGATCCGGATCGGGGAGTCCGTCTGGTCGACCTGGGAGCCTGAGGACGGCGTCTTCGACCTGGAGTGGATCGTGCCGGTGCTGGAGATGGCGAAGGAGTACGGCATCGGGGTGATCCTCGGCACCCCGACCTACGCGATCCCGCCGTGGCTGCAACGCCGCTACCCAGAAATCAACGTGGACGTCGCGACCGGGAAACCGCTCGGCTGGGGGCTGCGGCAAGAGATCGACATCTCCCACGCCGCGTTCCGGTTCCACGCCGAACGGGTCGTCCGCGCCATCCTTGCCCGCCACGCCGCCCACCCGGCGATCATCGGCTTCCAGGTCGACAACGAACCCGGCGCGTGGGTGCTGCACAATCACGGGGTCTTCGAACGGTTCCGCGATTCCCTCCGCCACCGCTACGGCACAGTCGAGGTCCTGAACCGGGAGTGGGGACTGACCTACTGGTCTCACCGGTTGTCGGATTGGAGTGACCTGTGGCGGCCCGACGCGAACTCGTTGCCGCAGTATGCCCTGGCCTGGCAGAGCTTCCAAGCGGACCTGTTGACGGAGTTCATGGCGTGGCAGACCGGGATCGTCAACGAGTACGCCGGGGACCGGTTCGTGACCACCTGCATGTCCTATGGCCGGCCTACCCTCCGAGACGACGCTGTCGGTGAGCTGTTCACGATCACCGCCGGGAATCCGTATTTCAAGGCGCAGGACGCTCTGGCGTTGCCCAGCACCGAGATCCTTCCGCAGACCTGGTGGACGCAGGGCACCTGGGGGTTGTACCACTCGGCGGATTGGATGTTCGGCACCCGCCATGAGCCGTTCCTGGTTACTGAGGTCGGTGCCGGATCGATCGGGCTATCCGCGATGAATAACCCTGCGTACCCCGGGCAGCGCCGGCAGAGCGTGTGGGCACTGATCAGCCGCGGCGCCCAGATGATCGAGTACTGGCACTGGCACACCCTGCACTTCGGTCCCGAAACCTACTGGGGCGGTGTCCTGCCACACAGCCAGCAGCCCGGCCGCACCTACCGCGACATCGCCGCGATCGGTGAAGAGCTGAACCAACTCGGTGACCGGATCGTGGGTCTAATCCCGGACGCGGAGGTGGGGTTGCTGTACGACTACCCGAGCAAATGGGCTCTCGCCGGGTTCGGTCCGCTGCCCGACGGTGACGGAGGCCGGGCCGACTCCTATTCGCCGTTCGTGCAAGCGTTCGAGCGGGGCGTTTTCGACGCCGGCCTGCAAACCCGCCTCTTCCACGCCTCCCAGTTGCTCGAGCACGACCCGGCCCGCACCGCAGCGTCCGTCCCCATCTTTGTGGCCGCCGCGTACTACGCCGCCGATGACCGCATCCTGGACTGGTTGACCGCCTACGCCGAGGCCGGCGGCCACCTCATCATCGGACCGCGCACCGGATACGCCGACACCGAGGCGCGCGCCCGCCTCGAGGTCGCCCCAGCCCGTCTGCACGGTCCTGCCGGAGCCTGGTACGACGAGTACTCCAACATCGACCAGCCGGTGACCGTGACCGGTGTCGCGGAGGATCTCGTGCTGCCCGCCGACGCGGCCGGCCTGGAATGGATCGAGTCCTACCAGGCGGCCGGCGCGGACGTTATCGCCCGCTACGAACACCCCTTCCATGGTGACTACGCCGCCGTCACCACCACCGCGGCCGGCGCGGGCCGGGTCACAACGGTCGGCACCCTCCCGAACCCGCAATTCGCGGACGCACTGTTCCGGTGGGCCGCAGCACGCGCCGATCTGCACCCGTGGGTCCCGGCCGGCTCCAGCACCCGCGTGCACAGCGCCGTGAACCGGGCAGGGGAACGCTTGCACGTCATCCAGAACTGGTCCTGGACCCCGACCGAGATCGACGCACCGTTCCCCATGACCGACCTGCACACCGGCGCCTCTATCGACCGCGGCGACACCCTCTCCCTTGGACCCTGGGACGTCACCGTGACGGTCACGCAGGCCACAACCCGATGACCCCCACACTCACACCCACAGCTCACACGACCGGCGGGCCACCTCTCCGCCGACACGTGCCGAAGGAGACGCCATGACCGTCGACCCGTCCACCCTCACCCTCGCCGAGAAGGCGTCGCTGCTGTCCGGCCGTGACCTGTGGTCCACCCAGGACCTTCCGGAGCACGACGTCCCTGCCGTGGTCCTCGCCGACGGCCCCCACGGGGTGCGGCCCCCCGACCTTTCCGGCAACAACACCGGGGTGAGCGCAAGCCTGCCCGCTACCTGCTTCCCGCCCGCGGTCGGCGTGGGGGCCAGCTGGGACCGGGACCTCGCCGCCCGGATGGGAACCCGCCTGGGCCAGGAAGCGGCAGCTCTCGGCGTGAACGTGCTCCTCGGCCCGGGCGTGAATATCAAACGCTCACCCCTGTGCGGGAGGAACTTCGAGTACTTCTCCGAAGATCCGCACCTCTCCGGTGCCCTCGGCGCCAGCTACACCGCCGCCGTCGAAGCGACCGGCACCGGCACCGCGGTGAAGCACTTCGCGGCGAACAACCAAGAGACCGACCGGATGCAGATCAGCTCCGACATCGACGAACGCACCCTCCGCGAGATCTACCTCCCCGCCTTCGAAACCGTGGTCACCACCAGCCGCCCCGCGATGGTGATGACCGCATACAACAAAGTCAACGGGGTCCCCGCATCCGCGAACCCGCACCTGATCACCGAGATCCTGAAAACCGAGTGGGGTTTTGACGGGGTGGTCGTCTCTGACTGGGGCGCCGTCAGCGACCCCGTCGCAGCCCTCGCCGCCGGCCTGGACCTGGAGATGCCCGGAACCATCGACAGCGCCGACCGCATCATCGACGCGGTCACGTCGGGGCGGATCGCCGAATCCGTGGTTGATGACGCCGTCCGGCGCGTCCTGCAGCTCGGCGCGTTCGTGCGCCCCGCCAGTGGCAGCATCGACATCGACGCCGGCCACGCCCTGGCGAAGGACCTCGCGTTGGGCTGCGCGGTGCTGCTCCGAAACACCAACGACACCCTTCCCCTGGACCAGGCAGCGCGGATCGCCGTCATCGGGGAGTTCGCTGTCACCCCCCGCTATCAGGGTGGCGGCAGCTCCCACGTCACCCCCACCCGAGTCGACGCCGCCCTCGACTCCATCACCGCCCTCGCATCTCGCAGCAACCAGCAGGTCACCTACGCGCCCGGATTCCGTCTCCGCGGCAACGACCAGGACCCGGCGCTGATCGACGACGCCGTCCGGGCCGCCCACGGCAGCGACATCGCGATCGTCTTTGTAGGTCTCGCCGCCGAGGACGAATCCGAAGGCTTCGACCGCACCAGCATCGACCTGCCCCAAGAGCAGGTCGCCGTCATCCAAGCGGTCGCCGCGACGGGTACGAAAACTGTCGTCGTCCTCTCCCACGGGGGCGTCGTGTCGCTGGAAGGGTGGCACGACGATGTCGACGCGATCCTCGACGCGACACTGCTGGGCCAAGCGGGCGGTTCCGCGATCGCCGACCTGCTTTACGGGGTCGTGTCCCCGTCCGGGCACCTAGCCGAGACAATCCCGCTGACGCTGAAAGACACCCCCAGCTACCTCACGTTCCCCGGCGAACAAGGCCACTCCCGGTACGGCGAAGGCGTCATGGTCGGCTACCGCCACTTCAGCTCCCTGAACCGGCCGGTCCGGTACCCGTTCGGGCACGGCCTCAGCTACACCACCTTCCATACCGAGGACCTGACCGTGGAGGTCACCGGCTCCGCCGATGTCACCGCCCGGGTGACCGTCACGAACACCGGAAGCAGGCGGGCAGCGCACGTCGTGCAGTTGTATGTCGCCACCGAGGAGGGCCCCGTCCGCCGGCCCGTGCGGGAGCTGCGCGGGTTCGACAAGATCACCCTCGACCCCGGCGAGACCCGCACCGTCACCCTCACCTTGAACCGACGGGCGTTCGCCTACTGGGACATCGACGCCCACGACTGGGTCGTCGCCCCCGGCCGGTACAGCATTCTCATCGGAGACTCCGTCGACACCATCGTCGCCGTCCAGGCCGTCGAGCTGGCCGGGGAACCCCGCGCCGCCGTCCTGTCCCTGGACTCGGCGGTGGGGGAGTGGTTCGCGCACCCCGTCGTGGGCAGCATCCTCATCGATGGGCTGACCGCGGCGATGGGCGGCGAGGAGCAGAACGGGATGGGCGTGGACGGGCTGCGGATGGTCGAGTCGATGCCGATGCGGCAATTCCTGGGCTTCACCCAGGGCGCCTTCACCCTCGAAGCCGCCGAACAGCTCCTCGAACTCAGCCGCACCTGAGTCCGCACGACCGAACCTTCGCGCGGGGCAGCGGCAACCGCCGAAACCTTACAAACGAACCATACGAAAGGACCCGATGGGCACCCAGACTGCCTCGCGAACACGCGTGTTCTTAACCGGCGCGGCCGGCAACTGGGGCCGGAAAGTGCTCGACGAATTCCGTGCACACGCCGACGAGTTCGACGTCGTCGCGCTCGTATTGCCATCCCCGAAAGACCTCGCGGTGATTCATCAATACGAGGACATGGAAAACCTTCACGTGGTGTTCGGGGACCTCACTGACTACCCGACGGTCGAATCCTGCGTCCGCGGCGCTGACTTCGTTCTTCACATCGGTGCAGTCGTGTCCCCGTTCGCCGACGACCACCCAGCCTTGGCTCATGCCGTGAACGTCGGCAGCATGCACAACATCATCCGCGCGGTCGCCGCGCAGCCCGACCCCGGCGCGATCGGCGTGGTCGGGGTTGGCTCCATCGCCGAGACCGGAGACCGCAACCCCCCACACCACTGGAGCCGCATCGGCGACCCCCTTCAAGTTGCCCGCTACGACGAATACGGCCAAAGCAAGATCATCGCCGAGAAAGAACTCGTCGACTCCGGGCTACCCAAGTGGGCATGGGTGCGCCAGACCGGGATCTTCCACCCCGGCATGCTCGAGATCCGCGACCCGATCATGACCCATTCACCCTTCGAAGGCGTCATGGAATGGGTGTCGGTCGAAGACGCCGCCCGCCTCATGGTCAACATCTGCGGACCCGACGTGCCCGAGGAATTCTGGGGCGGCCTCTACAACATCGGCGGTGGGGACGGCTGGCGGCTCACGAACTGGGAACTGCAGACCCAGATGACCGCAGCATTAGGCGTCACCGACGTCAGGAAGTGGTACGACCGGAACTGGTTCGCGACCCGCAACTTCCACGGCTCCTGGTACACCGACTCCGACCGGCTCGAAGAACTCGTCCCCTTCCGCCGCGACACCTTCGACGACGCCCTCCGCCGAGCCATCACCGCCAACCCCGGCCTAAAGATCGCCGGGAAAATACCCGCCTGGGTGGTGAAGAACCTCGTCCTGAAACCCCTGACCCTGAAACCACGCGGCACCATGGGCTTCGTCCGCGACGGCGACGACGAAAAGCTCACCGCCTACTTCGGCTCCCGCGCAGACTGGGAACAGATCGGCGACTGGACCACGTTCTGGCCACCCCGCCCCGACCGAGAACCGTCCTACCTCGACCACGGCTACGACGAAACCAAACCCCCCACCCAATGGAGCGCCCTGGACTACATCGAGGCCGCATCCTTCCGCGGCGGAGAACTCCTCACCGCCGACGTCACCCGCGGCGACACCACTACACCCCTGACCTGGCGGTGCGGATTCGGACACGAATTCACTGGCAGCCCCCGGCTCATCCTTACCGCCGGACACTGGTGCCCCGACTGCGTCAAAGACACCGCCGGATACCCCGAACAGGCCCACCGCAACCGCTTCCTCGGCCAACTCCGCACCAGCCCGGTTTCGGCGCTGTCACTTGAAAGCCCTCTAACAGACGACCCCCGAGCACGGGTAAAGTAGCGCCCTGCCGTCGCCTTCCTCGCCGGCCCTATTCGCTTCTAGGTCCACTCCCGCTCCAGTACTGGAAGATCGCCGCTTGGGCCGACGCAAACGGGGTGCTCGCCGCGGCAGGGTTGGTGCTCGATCAGACGCCCGAGCTCGACGACATCGACCTGCGCCAGACCATGCAAGCCATCACCTAACACGCGACGTGCCCCGAGAACGATCGTCTATGGCCTGGAGTGCCTCTTTTCAATCAGCCGAGGTGGGTCGATGGGATCTGGTAGCCGTACGTCCTGGCGAGGGCGTGGACGTCGATGAGGTCCTTGGAGGTGGGAGCGTATGCCGTCTTGAAGCGGAACATCCACTCGGGCGCGATGCATCGTACGGTCAGGCCGCCCAACTCGGCCGATCCTGTCAGCGATGCCGCCGGGTACTCGATCCCGTAGACGTGGACCCCAGCGGGGTCGAACTCGAAGACGTGAACATCTATGGAGCGAATCTGCGCGTCGGTGAGGACGTAGTTCCACGGTTGCGCCTCGCGGTGCAGGTTCAACGAGAAGCCCCTAGACGCGAGCCAAGAGCGCAGGAGTCCCTCGGAATCACGGGACACGGCGATGTCGAGGTCGTCGTGGTCGCGCAAGAGGGTCGGAGCACCGACAAGCGCCTCTACGCACCAACCGCCGTCGAGCCACACCGCGATCCGTGCGTCATCCAATCCGCGTAGCAACGCCACGGTGTCAGAGAACTGCATAAGTCCATCGTGACAGGCCTAGGACGATCGTTTCTGCTCTATGGCCCACTGATAAGCCGGTTCAACGATGCAGACGCCTCCACGCGATAGTCGCCCACGGAGGAGCGCAGCCAGAAAGGTATGCCGCCTCGAAACCCGCATCCGGGACGGTTGTCTCGGTCCACACTTTCGGGCGAGTCGTCGCCCTAACGATCTAGAGGCCGGGTAGACCGTCGATGCTGAGTGAGTTCTTCTGGCGGCGGTACTCATCCATCCCCACCTGACCCTTCTTCTCGGCCTGAAGGCGTAGGAGGTCCCGCTCCTCGCGCACGTCCATCACCGGTACACCCCACCCGCAGGAATCACTGATCCTCGTGACCTCGACCGCAATGACGGCGCGTGTACTCGGATTGTCCGGGTGCAGATCGACAACTTCGTCGAAACCAGCATCGCCGGGAAGGAGTACAGAGCCAGATCCGTGTAGACGGACGATTCGGGGGCGGCTATCGAAGGACAGAAACATCAGACAGATGCGCCCGTTCTCGCGGAGGTGCGCAATGGTCTCGACCCCGCTGCCGGTGTAGTCGACCCAGGCAACACGGCGAGGCGCGAGTACGGATAGTGTGTCGTGGCCGCGCGGGGAGACGTTGACATGCCCGTTCTCCGAGAGGGGAGCGGTAGCAACAAACCATAGCGGCTGAGCCTCGATCCACGAGGCTAGCTTGACGTCGATTTCATCGAAAACCTTGCCCATGATTCGACCGTAGCCACGGTACGGCATCGAGGGGAGATGGCCGCACTGTCGTTGAAGTTACCGTGTGGCTATGACGGACCGGCGCGACCTGGCGTGAGGTCCTTGTGCACTCGCTGCCGACCCCCAGTGGGAGTGACGCGCGCGCTAAGTCTTCGTGTGGGAGCCAAGACGATCCCGGGGTCTGACCTCTAGGGTCGGCCATTCGCCGACGCGAATCGGGTAGGCCACGGTAACGCGGACGGATCCGTTCTCGAAGATCGTGTGGTTGCGCGGCACGCAGTCCTACTTCGCGCCGAGCTTCTCGGTGGCCGAGCGCGACTATCGGTTGAGCCCGTGCGTTCTGAACGGGACTGCCCCGCATCTGCTCACCGCGAGCGGCTCAGAGCGCGTGAAAACGCATGTGGCCGACGACGAGCCACACAGTCACCCGTCGGTTTAGCGACCGTTGCATGCCGCGAACTCCTGAGTGGAGTCGCTCGAGCGGCGGACACGAGGTGGTACTTCGGTAGCAGGAGCGTGAGACTTAGGGCTGACGCGTCGACGTGCGTCGGCGTGGTCCTCTTGGTTGTCGCACGCAGTCAACCGAAAGGACCCGAATTGGCAAAACTGGCTCGCATCCCCCGCATCTGGATCGCCGCTCTGGCCGTAGCCGCCGCCGCGTTGACCTTAGCCTTTGTGCTGCTTCCCGGACTCGTGCTTGGCAGCCCCAATGCTGTGCCGAGTTCGCTTGCGGCAGGTCTCTCCGCATTCTGGGACAGCGGGGACGGCGCAATGCCGCCCGCTCTAGTTGCCCTCATCGACTATTGGCGCGAGTGGCACGTGATCAAGGTCCTGCTCTCCGGGCTGCTCGTGGCTGTATCGATTGTCACCTCTGTGATCCTGTGGTCGCGTTTCCGTGCAGCAGAGCGAGCCGGGGGCGCAGCTAGCGCGGTTGGCGGAACCATCTCAACCCTGGTGGCTGTCATAGCTGGAGGGCTGCTCGCAATTAACATCCAGGCGACCGCTGTGCCGTTCGTCGCCCTATTCCCCCTAGTCCCGGTCAGCCCCGATGATGCATCAGAGAGGCAATCCCTCGGGGAACTCAGGGCCTCACTTGCAAATGACCAGGCCGGCAGCGGTCACGAGACCGTTCGGCAACTCGTTCTCAACCAAGTCTGGCAGTACACCGCGGTGAACGCCGCGGTCATGGCGGCACTCGCGGTTACCGCGGCGGCACTGGCGATCGCTCTGTTCATTCGATTCGTTCGAGCGGTTGGCGATGATCGCACTCGAGTCATGTGCCTAGCGATCAGCCCGCTTCTCGGTATCTCGGCCCTGGCGTACTTCGCGATAAGCGCGTTGTCCGTGCTGAGCGCAATGGACGCGAGTTCCTCCGCCTCGGGACTCCTCGGAGGATGAAGGGGAACGCCGAAACGACCATTGGCGCTTTGTAGGTTGGAGGCCGCCGCTTTCCCGGCTAACTTGGGGTTGAACGTCCTTAGACGAGGGTTAGACCGCCGTCCACGGCGTATTGGCTTCCCGTCACGTACGAGGCGTCGTCGGACAGCAGAAAGAGCGCCACTGCGGCGGCCTCGTCCGGCGTGCCCGGCCGGCGCAGCGGGGTCGCCGCCGACACGGCACCCTCGAACGCATCCCGTCTCGCGGGGTCAAGGAAGCGTCGAAAGTCGGTGTCGATCGCGCCGGGTACGAGCGTGTTCACCCGGATCATCCGCGGGGCAAGCTCGGTAGCCCAACTGCGCACAGCCGCGACCAGTGCTCCCTTGGAAGCCGCGTACGCTGAAGTCTCCGCGGCACCCTCATAGACGGACGTCGACGCGGTGACGACGATCGAAGCGCCCTCCCGAAGCGACGGCAGGACCGCGCCCAGCAGCCGGAACGGCCCGCGGACGTTCACGGCCATCAGCCGATCGAAAACGGCCTGGCCCGTCACCTCCACGGAGGCGATCTCGGCGATGCCGGCGTTCAGCCACAGCCCGTCGAGTCCCACGCTTGCTGCGGCCCGCAGCGTGTCGATCGAGGAGTCATCGGCAAGGTCGCCGTGCAGTACGACCGCGCTGGGCATTTCGTCTTGCAATGCTGCAGCACGATCACTCGAGGCACCGTAGAGAATGAGCGAGGCCCCTTCTCGAGCCAATCGGCGTGCCCCCGCTAATCCCATGCCGCTCGTCGCCCCGGTGATCAGCACCGTCTTGTCCTGAAATCGCATCGCTGTCATAACGCGACGATAGTAGGCGCATCGTCCGCCACTTCAGCCGTCGAGCGCTATCGACTCCGCCTCAGCCAGGGCCACCACGCGTCTTGCAGGTCGAGGCCGAACGGGTAGCGAAGGCGGGCGTGTAAACGGGGATATGGTGCGGCTATGACGAAGCGGCGACCCGGGCGGCAGTCTTCACCGCCCGAGAACAATGAGTGGCTTAGGCGTCTGGACCGTATCTCGGAAGCGGTCGATGCCTGGCGTAAGCGTGCAGAGAATCCGATGTCGCCCGAGCCTGGAAGTTCGCTCGCAGCTGACTCAGTCGACGGATTGAGTGTCGAGAACCCCGTCTGGTACTCGATGTGCATCTCGTCCGAGCACTTGGATTTCGCGATCGAAGCCATGCGGGCAACAAGCACGATGTACCCGACGGCCTATATGACCGTTGCGCGGACCGCGTTCGTTGCGGCAGTGAACGCGGTGTGGGTCCTCGCACCGCCAACGCGGCAAGAACGTCGCGAGCGGGCCCTCAGGCTCCGCGCCGACGACCTACGTGTTCAGGTCACATCCTTCCGCGATATGCAGATCCCGGAAGGCAAACCTGAGGAGGCTCGTGCGGGCCTCCTGGAGCAACTGCGCGAGCGGCAAGCCAGCTTGCAGAAGGTCGCGGCTGCGCTCGGCCTGCGAGAGGACGTCACGAAGATTCGGTTCCATCAGACCGGGGCGATCGACTGGGTCGCACAGCACATGCACGGCATCGATGACGACCTCCTCATCGGTGCGACGCAGGCAATCTGGCGATCGGGTAGCGCGGCTGCCCACGCGCAGTACCATTTCGGCGTCATGCGACTCGACCGAAATGAGGTCGTACGCGAGGAGTCGGGTGGTTCGATCGTGCGGCTACGAGGAGACCTCAACAACGATGTTGGCCCCGCTATCGCAGCGGCAACCATGACCCTAAGCGAAGCGTTCCGGCTGTATGACCTGCGGCGGGTAGCTCATGTTCGTGGCTGAGAGGCTCGGCCATCGAAAGCGCGAAGGGTGTTCGTTGCCGACCAGCGACTAAGCAGGATGCGGCCGCGGGCGCAATACGCTGCGATTGCTGCCGCAACTGGAGGCTCTTCTGGCGCAATCCTCAGCCTGTGTCCGCGACGCGAACAGGCCATTGAGGAGCTACGCGCGCAACCACCTCGATGTCAACGCCGTCTTCGCAGCCAAGATGGAGCCCGCCGTGCACCGGCCGCCGAAGATCGTATCCAGCGGTTGCGCTTCCCTAGTGCCTCGAAGGAATCATCACTGAGCGTGAGCTTCTTCGGGACAACGCCCTTGATCGCTTTGAGCTCGGTTCCGACGGCCTCGATGTCCTTGCCAATACGCACGAGTGGATCGACAGGCAACTCGATGCGCTTCTCGACGTCGAGGTCGAGTACAAACGTTTCGTGGAACGGTTCTAGAGATGCTGTTCCGGTGTACTCGGCTTCGACTTCCCAGCGGCGCGGGATTCCCGGCGCGTCGTCAAACAAGTCAGGCACTTGACCCAGGAACCAGATGTATGTGTTGCCAGGATTGAGCGTTCGAAAGCTCACGTCGCCGCTGAATGTCTCGTTGACCGCAGCGAAATGTGCGCCCATCATTCCAGGGTTGAAGAATTTCTCCAGGGAAGTGAACGCCGGATTCACGCGCAACCGCACCTCGTGGGCCGGACTCACCCCGATGTTTCGTACGGCGATATGAAGCGTGCCCTCTGCTGGTGCACCGCGGTTCTTTCGAACGAAACGAGTGGGTTCCAGGGCGACCTGGACCCTCGGTCGGACGGCTTCGACGTTGACCAGGCGCGCCAGCTCGTTCGATGCGATCAGCGCCTTGTTCGACTGATCCACCTGACGAATCTGGTACCAAGCGAACCCCAACGCGACCAGAGCTGAAGCTCCGAATATGGCAGACCACTCTTCGGCGGTCGGCATGTTGGGGAACCGCCACCACGAGCCCCATATCGCGACGCTGGCAGAGAACAGTCCGAACGCGACTACTACGACAGCAGCAACCGACAAGACGATGCGTGCGGCCGGGTTCTTCACCTTTGCAACTTTATCGGCGGCGATCTAAGCCCACGGTGATGGATGCGTGGGTTGTGTCGCGAACACCTACGTGTATGACCGTTTCGATGCGCGTGATGAGCGCCGGCGACGGCTACAAGTACCTGCTGCGCACGGTTGCCGCCGGGGACGGTGACAGGTCGCTCTCCACGCCGTTGACCCGCTACTACGCAGAGGAGGGCAGCCCGCCAGGGCGCTGGCTCGGCGCGGGCGTCGCCGCGCTCGGCGGGATGGTCGTGGAGGGCGATCAGGTGTCTGAGTCCCAGCTCCAGCTCCTGGTGGGGATGGGTCGGAACCCGGTCACAGGCGAACCCCTCGGCCTTGCCTATCCCGCCTACAAGACCGTGGCCGAGCGCATCTCAGAGCGCGTCGCCGCCCTCGACCCGATGCTCGGTCCAGTGTCCCGCGCGGAGGCGGTCGCGCAGAGCGAGGCGGAGGAAGCGGCGCGCGGGACGCGGCGCGCGGTCGCGGGGTATGACTTCACGTTCTCGATCCCGAAGTCCGCGAGCGTGTTGTGGGCGGTTGCGGACGCGGGGACGCAGGCGTTGATCGCGGATGCGCATCATGCGGCGGTTGCGGAGGTGGTTGCGTTCATGGAACGGGAGGTTGCAGCCACCCGCACCGGCGCAACCGCCCGCAACGGCGCCGTCGCACAAGTCGATGTCCGAGGTCTGATCGCCACGGCATTCGACCACTACGACTCCCGCGCCGGCGACCCTCACCTGCACACGCACGTCGTCATCTCGAACAAGGTGCAGACCGTCCTCGACGGCAAATGGCGGTCCCTTGACGGGCGGCCGATGCACGCCGCGACCGTCGCTTTGTCGGAGCTGCACGAGGCGGTGTTCGCCGACCATCTGACACGCGCTTTCGGCGTGGAGTGGGAGGCGCGGGACATGGGCCGTGACCGCAACCCGGCCTGGGCGGTGACGGCGGTGCCCGAGGAGCTGGTGGCGGAGTTCTCCTCTCGCTCCCGGCATATCGACGTGGAGAAGAACCGCCTCATTGCGGAGTACGTCGAAAAGCATGGACGTCAGCCCTCGACGGCGACGATCATCAAGCTCCGCGCCCAAGCCACCCTCACCACAAGGCCCGAGAAGCAGGTCCGATCCCTCGCCTACCTCACCGCCGAATGGCGGCAGCGAGCCGGCCGGTTCCTCGGCGCGGATGCGACCGCGTGGGCGCGGAGCGTGACGGCGAACGAGACACCATTGCTGCTGCGCGCCGACGACATCCCCCTGGACGTGATCGCGTCCCTCGGCCAGTCGGTCGTGGACGTCGTGGGTGAGAAGCGATCCACCTGGCGACGCTGGAACCTCACGGCCGAGGCAGCCCGGCAGACGATGCGCTACCGCTTCGCCTCAACCATGGATCGAGAGGCGGTCGTCGGGCTGGTCGTGGACGCCGCCGAGGCCGCCTCCCTGCGACTCACCCCGCCGGAGCTTGCGTCGAGTCCCGTCGTGTTCCGGCGACCGGACGGTACATCGGTGTTCCGGCCGAAGCACTCGACAGTGTTCTCCTCCGAAGGACTGCTGGCGGCCGAAGACCGCCTCATTGACCGCGCCCGCACGACCACCGGGCCGACCGTGCCGCTCGCGGTGGTCGAGCGGATCGCCGCGCGCCCGGACCGAAAGGGACACACTCTCGGCGACGACCAGGCTGCCGCGTTGGCGAAGATCGCCATGTCCGGGCGCATCGTCGATGTCCTCGTTGGCCCTGCTGGGGCGGGGAAGACTACGGCCATGTCCGCGTTGCGGCGGGCGTGGGAGCACGAGCATGGCGCCGGCAGCGTGATCGGGCTCGCGCCGTCCGCGGTCGCGGCGCAGGTCCTCGCCGATGATCTGGGAATCGCGACCGAGAACACCGCGAAGTGGTGGCAGAACCACCTCGTCCACGGAGACACGTTCCGCAGAGGCCAGCTCGTCATCGTGGACGAAGCCTCCCTCGCCGGCACCCTGTCCCTGGACCGCATCACGAACCTCGCGGCCGAGGCTGGGGCGAAGGTGCTGCTGATCGGCGACTACGCGCAACTCCAGTCCGTCGATGCCGGCGGCGCGTTCTCGCTGCTCGTCCACGACCGCAACGACGCCCCCGAGCTGGTCGACGTGCACAGGTTCGCCAACGAGTGGGAGAAGACCGCCTCCCTCAGCCTGCGGCACGGGCGCACCGAAGTCATCGACACCTACCTCGACCACGACCGCATCCAGGGCGGCGAGACGGAGGCGATGGTCGATGCCGCCTACGCCGCATGGCGGGCCGACCGGCAAGACGGCAGGGCGACAGTGCTGGTCACCGACTCGAACGAGTCCGTCCAGGTCCTCAACCAGCGCGCCCGCACGGACCTGATCCTCGACGGCACCGTAGACGCCCGCCGCGAGGTCGCGTTGCAGGACGGCACCCGTGCCGCGGTCGGGGATACCGTCATCACCCGGCACAACGACCGCCGGTTGCGTGCCGGGCGAGGCTGGGTGCGCAACGGCGACAGGTGGACGGTCACCGAGGTCCGCGACGACGGCTCCCTCACCCTCCGCCGCGCCGACCGAACGTGGGGCGCGTCGGTCGTGCTCCCCGCCGACTACGCCGCCGAACACCTTGACCTCGGATACGCCGTCACTTCCTACCGGGCACAAGGCATCACTGTCCAAACCTCGCACGTCCTGGTCGACGCGAGCATGACTAGGGAGAACCTGTACGTCGCGCTCACCCGAGGCCGGGAGACGAACCTCGCCTACGTCGCCATCGACAAGCCCGACGACTCCCACGACGGCCCGCACCCCGGCGACAACACCGAGGCCACCGCCCGAAGCGTGCTGCACGGGGTGCTCCAGCACGTCGGCGCCGAGCTCTCCGCCCACGAGACCATCACCGCCGAGCAGGAGGCCTGGGCGAACATCGGCCAGCTCGCCGCCGAGTACGAAACGCTCGCCGCTGCCGCACAACGCGACAGATGGGCGCTCCTCATCCGCACGTCCGGTCTCACCGAGGATGAGGCCGAGGACGCGATCGCCTCCCCAGCGTTCGGGGCGCTGACCGCCGAGCTCCGCCGCGCCGAAGCCAACCACCACGACAGCGAGACGCTGCTGCCTCGGCTCGTGCGAGCACGAGCCTTCGCCGATGCCGACGATATCGCCGCGGTCCTCCACTACCGCGTCGCGCGAGCCACCGCGAGGCCAGCCGGCTCCGGACGCGCCCGCAAGACGCCCCACCTGATCGCCGGTCTCATCCCGGAGGCAACCGGTACTATGAGCGGCGAGTTTCGGCAGGCGCTCACCGAACGCCGAGACCTCATCGAATCCCGCGCCACCGCTCTCCTCGACACCGCCCTCAACGAGAAGCAGACCTGGACGCGGGCGCTCGGCACACCGCCGAAGGATGCCAAGACCGCGGCGACCTGGCGACGCCTGGCTCGCACCGTCGCCGTGTACCGCGACCGCTACGGCATCACCGACCCCACGCCGCTCGGTGCCCCGGCCGAGAACGACGCGCAGAAGATCGACGCCGCCCGAGCCAAGGCCGCCCTGGATCGAGCACGGAGCCTGGTGCGGGGAGCGGGGGAGGAGCCGCAGCGTAGGCCGGAACGGGAGCCGGTCCGCCGCGCGTTGTGAGCTCGGTGTCCTTCTCGATGTCAGGCCATCGTCGTACAGTGGAGGACGAGGCGGCCTCTATATTGGCGCTGTCGCTCCCCGCGATGGTATGACCACCCCGCACGCTACGGGCGGTCCTTTCAGGTTCTTGTCGCCGAACCCCTTGAAAGGACTGTGCCCATGTTCCGGCTCATCTGGGCCGTCAGCGTTCGCGCTCACGGCATCCTCAGCTACGCGCCCACCAACCTCCTCATCGCCGCCACCCGCACCCGACGAGGCCTGCGCTGGGGCATCCCCTCGATGCTCCTCGCAGCCCCGTACCTTCTCGCCGTCCACTGGTGCGTCACCACCATCGAGAGCGGTGGGCCTGGGTGGCTCAACCTCCTGGTGCTGCTGTGCGCTTGGAACTCGATCAAGCTGATCCTGAACGGACCGATCACCGTGGTCCTGCTCATCCGCACCAAGATCCGTGAGCGTGCCAGGCCGAACGTGTGGCTCGTCTCGGCGCATAGATTGAGAACAGCAGAACGGACGTAACTTTGAGACATGAGCGACTCCTGGGCGTCTAGCCCCGCGGCACGCAAGACGATGCTGGGAAACCGCGGTCGCGATACCAAGCCTGAACTCGCTGTGAGGCATATTGTGCATGCCCAAGGGCTGCGTTACCGCGTCAACGCGCGACCAGAGATCGGAATCCGACGGACCGCCGATCTGCTCTTCACTCGTATGCGCGTGGTCGTCTTCATTGACGGCTGCTTCTGGCACAAGTGCCCGACCCACTTCTCGATGCCAGTTACAAACATGGAGTTCTGGCGCGAGAAGATCGACGGTAACGAGCAGCGGGACAGGCAAACAACGGCCCTGCTGGAGGATCGTGGATGGCTCGTGCTGCGTTTTTGGGAGCATGAGGACCCGGTGTCGGTGGCGGATCGTATCGTCAGAGAGATACGAGACCGACCCCACCGGTAGGCCCCAGACTGCTCTCCGCCCAGGCGTGATAACCAGTGATCCACCCTGGCGCGGTCAGTCGTGCGTCTGTTCACGCACCGGTAGGGTAGTGGAGGGTGGCGTGTCGGCTCGGCGAGTCGCGCGCCACGATGACGTTGGTCATGTTCTCCTGGAGGTGGACGTCTAGACGGGAAGGAGCGCTGGAGCTTGGCGACATACGCAGTAAAGCTGGAGCGTTCAGTGCCGCTCATCCTTCCGAGGCACCCGGATGCACCAGGCGACGACGACTTCGCGGGATGGTGTCGGCGAGAGAAGTCCTCCGGGCGTCCTCTCGCCGTTGACCTCTTCTCTGGCGCGGGAGGTCTTGGCGCGGGCGTTGAGGCCGCAGGGTGGACGGTCGTAGCTGCGGTCGATCATGATACGGCGGCACTGGAGACACACCGAGCCAACTTCCGGGGCAAAGCACTCGAAGTCGACATGGCCGAGCCATCCGAGGTGGCCGCGCTCATCGAAAACCTCCGCCCGCTTGGGATTGACCTCGTAGCCGGAGGTCCCCCCTGTCAGCCGTTTAGCCGTGCTGGACGGGCGAAGATTCGCAGTCTCATCAACGACGGCGTTCGCGATGAGGTCGACGCCCGGAAGGAGCTGTGGCGATCCTTCATCGATGTCGTCCTGGCACTGAAACCACGGGCAGTTCTCATGGAGAACGTCCCCGACATGGCGATCGGCGACGACCTCTTCGTCATCAGGGCAATCGCGGACATCCTCGAAGGCGCCGGATACGTTGTCGACTATCGGCTCCTTGACGCATGGCGCCACGGAGTCCCGCAGCATCGCAAGCGATTCATTCTCCAGGCACGCAATGATGGGGCTCTGCCGGCTTGGCCCGCACCTATGGAGCACCGGCCCACCGTCCGTGATGCGATCGAGGACCTTCCTCCGCTCGACGACACCACCGGTGCGCGTGAGTTGCCCTATATGGGTCAACCATCCAGTGCACTGGCCAAGACCCTCCGTGACGACGACGCGGACATCATCTACGACCACATGACACGTCCGGTGCGGGACGATGACCGCGAGGCGTTCGAGCTCATGACCTCCTCGACCCTGTACTCGGACCTCCCTGAGCATCTGCGCCGATACCGCTCCGACACCTTCAACGACAAGTATAAGCGCCTCGACTGGGACGACCTCAGCAGAACGATCACGGCCCACATCGCCAAGGACGGCTACTGGTACATCCACCCGGAGGAACACCGCACACTCACCGTCCGCGAGGCGGCACGTATACAGACCTTCCCAGACAGCTTCCGCTTCGCAGGGACCCGTAGCGACGCCTTCCGGCAGATCGGCAACGCAGTCCCACCAGCACTGGGACGGACCGTCGCAGAGGCGATCTTGCCCCTCGCGGAGCAACGTCAGGAGCAGCCCAGACTTCCCGATCTGCGCCGGAGGCTGTCGCTGTGGGCCGACGAGCAGAGAGATACGGCATGGTGGCTGTACCCGGGGCCGGACATGACGGCCGCCGCAGCTGCGGTAGCCGCCCTGCTTGACGTTCACCGACTTCCTGCTGCAACCGCCGCGTCGCTCATGGAACCGCTGCGAGGTGTTCCGGATCTCTCCAGCGAGTCGCTCCAGCACATCGACGTGCACAAGCTCAGCAAGACCCGCAAGGACGCCGTAAGACAGCTTCGCAGCATCGTCCGCGAGAGCCCGTCGGTCGACTGGACACCGCGCGTTGCAGCCATGCTCGGCGACGCACAGCACCGCGTGTTCTCGCTATTGCGCGGCGGCAACGAGCTTCTTGTCAACGAACACGTCAGCAAAGTCGTGACCCTCTTGATGGAGTTGCCCGAAGGGCACACCGGGCTGCGCACTGACATCAAGGTCGCTCTTGCCCAGTTGGTTTCCAGCGGCGACGAAGCTGCCTTGCGGATGTGCGCGATCCGTGCGATCGCTGTTTCGGAGGCGCGAGCCCGAATCCTCAACGCCGCCGCTTCACACCCAGCAGAGTCCAGGGGAGAGCGAGTCTCATGAGTGCCGATGTCCAGCAGGCCGTGAGCCATGAGCCCTCGGGTAGTGGCGCGCTCCGCCCCAAGGCTCGGCTGCTCCGGACGCTCGGCAGCGATCTGATCAGCAGCGACAAGGTCGCTCTGATCGAACTGGTCAAGAACTCCTACGACGCCGACGCCAGCGTCGTTCTCATTCGCTTCCATGGCCCACTGGAAGAAGGGAAGGGGCGCATCGAGGTGTGGGATGACGGCCACGGCATGGACGTCGCCACGCTACAGCGCTCATGGCTCGACATCGCGACCGACACCAAGAGACGACGCCCTCGCAGCGACGGAGGTCGGCGAGTGCTCGGTGAGAAGGGTATCGGTCGACTCGCCGCGGCCAGGCTCGGTCACGAGATGATGCTCGTCACGCGGATGACCAATGCCGACGAGGTCAAGCTCCTGATCGACTGGACGGACTTCGATCGCGAGGACGCGTACCTCGATCAGATCGAGGTAGCCTGGGAAGTCGGAGCACCCGACGTTTTCTCTGACTCCGGCGCAGCCGTTGAAACCTTTTCCGCAGCCGAGAACGAGACCTGGCATCACGGCCGGGGGACTGTGGTCCACATTGATCGCCTTTCTCGTGCGTGGGATCGTGACGATCTTCTCGAGCTACGTACGGCGCTGACGCGGCTGATACGGCCCCGTCCTGGCACAGGCTCGAGCCTCGCGAGCGCAGAAGATGCCGAGCCCGAGTTCCAGGTGATCCTGGAACTGGTCGACGTCGAGGAGGGCCTAGAAGACCTCGCTGGTCCTATCGAGCCATCGTCTGAACTCCAGACTCCTCACTACAGCCTCACCGGCTCAGTGGATGCACATGGGTCCGCCACGCTTCGCTACGCACAACAGGACCCTCCGCTGGAGCAAGATATCGGCGTCAAACAGTTGTGGACCGATGAAAAGCGCTCCCCGCAGGCGGGTCCCTTCGACTTCGAGATCAACGTCTGGGACCGAGACAAGACAGCCATCCAGCGAACCCTCCAGGAGACTGGTGCAGATGGCGCAGCGCCTAGCGCGAAGGACTTGAAGGGCTTCCGCGACACGCTTAGCGAGGTTGCGGGTGTCAGCATCTATCGAGATGGTTTTCGAGTCCTGCCATTCGGCGAGAGCGGCGATGACTGGCTCGGGCTCGACCTGCGACGCGTCCAAACGCCGACCCGTCGGGTGTCGAACAACCAGATCATCGGTCACGTCTTCATTGGTGCGGACACGAACGAAGGGCTCAAGGACCAGTCGAACCGCGAGGGCATCCTCGCCGGCACGGCCTACTCGGACCTCCAGACGCTCGTCAAAGCCGCGCTTAATGAACTAGAGACACGTCGGTACACTGCGCGGCACCCCAAGAAGGAACCGGGTGAAAGTAAGGGCGGCCTATTCGAGCGGTTCGACCTCGGCGAGATTCGCACCGCGCTGGCCCAGAGCTATCCGGGCGACAAGCGCCTGATCGGACTCATTGACGAGAAGAACCGCGACATCCAAGAAGGCGTCACAGAGGTTCAGAATGTCCTGTCGCGATACTCACGACTGGCCACCCTCGGGGCACTCATTGATCGAGTGCTCCACGATGGTCGAACTGTGGTGACACGACTCAAGAACATCGCGCGATTCGGTGCCCGCGACCTCGACAAGAAGAACCTCACGGACAGCGAGAAAGTCACGATCGCTGCGACAGCCATGTCGGACACGACGAACCAAGCCGATCTGCTCTCCTCTCTCTTCAAACAGATTGAACCCTTCGGCGGCCGCAAGCGTGGACGACCCAAGGAAATCAGCACCAGTGACGTCATCGACAAAGCAATCTCAATCCTCCAGCAGGAAGCCGACGATCGCGGCGTTGAGTTGGTTCGAGAGGGTGACCCAGTCGCCGTAAAGCTGGATGAAGCTGAAATGTTGACAGTCCTCATCAATCTCATCCAGAACGCCATCTACTGGACCTCAACTCAGCCAAAGGGGACCGAGCGGAAGGTGATCGCAGCCGCCCGACTGAATGGTGACTCCTCATTGAGCCTCGTTGTGAGCGATTCTGGACCCGGTGTAGCGGAGGGGGTCCGTGGGCACATTTTCGACCCCTACTTCTCCAGCAAGCCCGAAGGCGTGGGGCTCGGCCTGAGCATCGTAGGCAACCTCGTCGAGGACATCTACGAAGGCCAGCTCATTCTTGTTGACGAAGGTCCGCTCGACGGGGCGACTTTCGAGGCCACCTTTAGGAGGCGGGTGCAATGAGGAAGAAGGTACGTGTCCTCATCATCGAGGACAAACCTGACCTCGCCGCAGACGCGAAGCGGGAAATTGAAGACGCTTTCGAAGAGAGCGACGAGATCGAAGTCGAAGTCTCGGTAGAGACAGATTTCGATAAGGGATTCGCACGCGTCCGTGCGCGTGAAAGTGACGTGGTCGTGTTGGATGTCCGTCGCGACGCCTCTGCGTCTGTGACAGAGGACGACACTGCTGGGCAGGCTGTCTATCGCGACATCAAGGAAGCCTGTTTCGCGCCGGTTGTGTTCTGGACGGCTCTACCAGAAAAGGTGAGTCATGAGCAGATGAGTCCTTTGGTCACCGTGGTGACCAAAGAGGAGACGGTCAAGCTTCCGGCCGCTATCCAAGCGGCCGTCGTGAGCGGAGCCCTGGCCACGATCAGCGATATCGAACAGCATGCCGCGGACGTGCTCCGAAAGCACATGTGGACGGAACTCGCCCCGAACTGGGCGGAGTACACCGAAGACACTGACTCGGCGGGCATTACCCAAGTGCTACTTAGTAGGCTCGCTCGAATCCTTGACGAGGATCGCGACCAGAAGTTCACGACTCACCCGAGCCATCGCTACGTGTATCCCCCCGCATCCGACCGCCGATCACCCGGCGACGTACTTCGCGCAACAGACCAGACCTGGTGGGTAGTTCTCACGCCTGCATGCGACTTCGAGCAGAACAAGGTGGATTATGTTCTTCTCGCCAAGGCTAGCCCGCTGGCGGAGCATCCGAAGTATCAGAAGTGGGCGAGCGCGAACGCTGGGAGCAACAACGAGAAGGACCGTTGGAAGAGCCTGGACCAGGATGTCCTCAGGGCGACGCACGGGAGGTACCACTTCCTCCCTGCGTTCCGCGAGATCCCAGACTTAGTGATCGATCTAGAGAACGTGAGAGCGGTCGAGGTCGACGCGCTGGACCACTTCGCCTGGGTTGCATCGCTCGTCAGTCCGTTTGCTGAGGCATTGCTGGTACAGCACAGCCATGTCCGTGGACGCATCGGAGTGCCCGACCTCGATTCTGAACGTGTCAAGCGGCGCCTACTAGGCGGTCAGCCGACAGACAGCTGACTCGGTCGAGTGGACCAATCGAGTGACCAACACCGTGCAAACCGTGCAAGACGTGAAGCGCTAATGGCGATCCTGAAACGTAAAATCCCTGGTCAGGTGGGTGATGGGCTTCACTCCTGGCACCTGGGGGTCAAGGGGTCGCAGGTTCAAATCCTGTCAGCCCGACCGATAAGCCCCGGAGAACCGCAGAAACACGCGGACCTCCGGGGCTTTTTATGCCCGCCCTGCGTCCGGGAAGCGCCCGTCTCACATGCGTCTCACATGGGAATCCGCGAGCGGGGTAGATGGCGCGAAGCTGCCCGAGGGCGAGAGCTGTGGCTCGGCGGCGCTCGACAGCTCCGATCACCTCGTCGACACTATTCGGCCAGAGGTGCGAGTAGGTGTTCAGCGTTTCCGTCGCATCTTTATGCCCGAACATGAGCTGAACGAGCTTCACGTCCGCGCCTGCCGCGATCGCGTTCGTCGCCGCCACACGTCGCCGGTCGTGCCCCGAGTAGCCGACAGCGGCATGGACGACTCGATGCGCCCTGAGTCAGACGCGGTTGTACCAGGTATTCCCGTCCACTGCGGCTCCGCGAACGGTCACGAAGAGGAAGTCCTCGGGGTCGCATCCGACGACGATCGCGCGCAGCCCCTCGACGACGAAGTCCGCGAGGGGGAGTCAGCGCCTCTCCCATGCCTTCACCGGGCCGGGCTTCCGCGGGCCGGCGCGATCGGTCGTCCAGGTGCGGTGGATGCGCGCGCTTGTGGTCGAGATCGAGGTCCTTGATCTCGAGCGCGGTCGCTTCCCCGATTCGATGGCCGCTGAGCGCGAGCATGTCGAAGAGCAGGCCGTCGCTCGGGCGCTGAGTGATCGAGACCGCGGCTGCGGACAAAATGTGGAGTGCAACGCGAACCGGGCACTGTGCGCGGCTGGGTGAAGGCAGGAGACCTCGAGCGAATCCTCGGGCGCTACCGCTAGGACGAGGTACTCGCAGTCGCGGCACCCAAGAGGGGAGAGACCGCATGACAGCGTGGTTGACGCTGACCGAGGCGGCCCAGCGCATCCAGGGCGGGGCGGCGCTCGCATCCGCAGAGCGACGCATCCGTCGATGGGTGGCGTCTGGCGACCTGAGGCCCCGCGCTGGCCATTTCGCCATTTCCGAGGCGTGGACGGCCTCGCAAGGTACAGCAGAGTCGGACATCTGAGCGGGCCGATCATGCGATCGATTAGTCTGGGCGTCGCCGGAACGCGCATTTCCCGTGCCGGCGTGACAAGCATGAGAGGGCAGGTTCCGCGACAGATGGCTCGCAACATGGCTCCCGCTGGGGGCGCCCCGTCTGGCGATGACCGCACTCTCGCCCTGTCTTCTATCGAGCTTTTCGCTGGTGGCGGCGGGATGGCTTTGGGGATGAAACGAGCAGGGTTCAGTCATCTCGCGCTCGCTGAGTGGTGGAAGCCTGCGGCGCTTGTTCTTCGGCATAACGCATCTGAGTCCACGTGGGACCGAGCGCGAGTCATCGAGCAGGATGTTCGCGAGGTCTTGCCGCAACTGACCGACTTGGGACCGGTGACACTGATCGCCGGCGGCCCCCCATGTCAGCCGTTCTCCCTGGCGGGTGCTAGCGCCGGACACGCTGACGAACGCAACATGTTCCCGGCCGCGCTGGACCTGGTCAGGCGCCTTCTGCCGCCTTTCGTCGTTTTCGAGAACGTTCCCGGCTTGCTACGAGCTTCTTTCGTGCCGTACCTCGAGTACGTGCAAGACCAGATGCGGCGACCCGATATCGCGCCGTCTAGCGCGGATGAGCTGTGGTCGGATCACCACTCACGCATACTCGGAAGCAGAGGTGACGATCTTTACCACGTGTTCCGAGATCAGATCGATGCAGCCGACATCGGCGTCGCCCAGAACCGCAAGCGAGTCTTCCTAATCGGTATCCGAGCGGATCTCGTAGATCGATCCGCCTGGCCCGGGATCGGACGTACTCATAGTCGCGCGGCTTTGTTTCGCGATCAGTGGATAACGGGGGAGTACTGGGAGCGGCACGGGATCAAAGCGCCACCAGAAAAGCCGAAGCATGCCCTGGCATCGCTCCGTCGAATCGCAGCGGGAAGCGAGGGTCCTGAACTGTTGCCCTGGCGAACGCTGCGCGACCTTCTGTCGCAGGTTCCTGAACCGAACCAAGCTTCCTCGCCGAAGGGATGGCCAAATCACATCGCCATCCCTGGCGCTCGCGTGTACCCAAACCACACCGGAAGTCCCATCGACCTTCCGAGCAAGACGATCAAGGCAGGCGTGCACGGGGTTGCGGGCGGTGAGGCAATGATCCGTCAGCTTGACGGCAGTGTGCGTTACCTAACGATTCGGGAGGCTGCGCTCGCTCAGGGATTCCCTCGCCAGTACGAGTTCCCCACATCGCGCAGTCGAATGATGGGCGTGATCGGTAACGCTGTTGCCGTTGACGTGGCTGCGTCGATCGGAGAAGCGCTGATCGAAACGCTACAGTCGCGGCCGCTTGCGATGACCCAAGAGCGAGAAACCGATCGGCGAGCTCCTGATGGTGTCGATGTTGACGGGTCAGCAGTGGAGGCTCTGCTAGCTTGAGCGTGTGACCGACGAACAATCGACGCCGACGGCGACATCCGAGCCACCTGAGATACGTTCGGTCGAGGACCTCGTTGCGATTCTCTCGACGGTAACGGCCGATGGTGTAGAGCGTTGGTACCGCGGTCATCGGCGACAGGACTGGCAGCTGTCGCCTTCGACGTTTCGCAACGACCCGCATCGTGAGAACGAAGAGACCATGCTTGCGCGCTTCCGCCACGAAGCGGCAGCGACCGGTCTACAGTACGGCTTCGACGAGTGGGGTTGGATCGCGTTTGCGCAGCATCATGAGCTACCCACGCGCCTACTCGACTGGTCTCAGAGTCCGCTCGTAGGTCTGTTTTTCGCCGTCGAGGAACCGGATGCGGAGCACAGAAGCGAAGACTCGCGCGACGGCACTCTGTTCATCCTCAATCCCACCAAGCTGAATCGCGACGCCGGCGATGCCGACGGGAACTTGCGGTTGCTGTCTAGCTCTGATGAGGACCTCGACAAGTACCTTCCAGGCAAAGACGGTGGCATCCAGAAGACCCCGAGGGCAGTGGTTGCGCCCCTGCTGTTCGATCGCATCCGTTTCCAGGCCGGCACGTTCACCGTCGAGCAAAAGCCTCGTCGCGCGAACCCTGAACCACTCCGGGAGTCTGCAGCCGTTCGAGCTTTCAATATCCCGGGCGACGCTAAGCCTCACATTCGGACGCAACTCGACGCACTCGGCTTCGACGAATCGACTATCTACCGAGACCTAGACCGGATTTCGCAGCGAATCAAGAAGAACTACGGGAGCTCGTCATGAGGATCCGCACCATCCCGATGCGCGAGCTGACGATAGCCAAGTTCGTCCGCATGCGCTCCGTAGTCGATCTCGACCCTCCATACCAGCGCGAGGGGGAGGTCTGGAAGCCAGGCACTCGGGCCACCCTAATCGATTCCATCATCAACGGACTCGACCTTCCTAAGCTCTATTTTGAAGAGGTTCTGGACAAGCGCGTCTCTCCGAGCGGACTTGCTTTCGAGTACGCGGTGATCGACGGCAAACAGCGCCTAGAGAGCATTCTCGCGTTCGCCGATGACTCGTTGAGACTTGCCGAGGACTTCTACTTCTTCGAGGACGAGGACGTCAAGGCGAGTGGCATGACTCTCTCAGAACTCGACGAGAGGTACCCGGAGCTGGCCGAGAGGTTCTGGGGTTTTGTGTTGCCAGTTGTAGTCGTCCATGCGAACAGCGGCGACCTCGTGGAGGAAATGTTCACTCGGCTCAACGCCGCGACAGCGCTAAATGCCGCAGAGAAGCGCAACTCTATCCAGAGTCCTACGCGAGATTCGGCCAACCGCCTCGCGGAGCACAAGCTACTCACCCAGCGCTCACCGATTCGGAGCGCGCGCTATAAGTATCGCGAGCTTGCTGCGAAATTCCTCGCCATCGAGCATCAGCTCGATACTAAGGGCAGGCTGTCGGATACCAAGGCAGCGACGCTACTAGACCTTTTTCGAGCCACTCGCGACCCGGGGCGATCGATCAGCGATGCCGCGATGGACGGCTATGAGCAGGCGGCGAACGAAACGCTGAATAGGATGTGCGATACGTTCGATGAGAACGATCCTCTCCTTCGCTCGATAGGCACTGTCGTGGTCTACTACATGTGCTTCCGAGAGGTGGACTTCGCCCGCGAAGTTCGCCCTGCTGCGCTCCAGACGTTCGAGGAAGCACGCCGCCGCGCCGCGCGGATCAACGATTCCAGCACGCTCTTCACCACGCGCGCAGACGCGCGACTGCGTGAGTACAACTTGCTCGTACAGTCCACGAACGACGGTTCCGCGCTGTCGCGAAGGGCGGAGATCTTGCGCGCCTTCGTGTTGGATGGGACGGAGGAAGATCCGATGCTTGGGCTTGAGCGGATGAGCGACGACACGCTTGATGTAGACGGCTCGGAGGAGTGAGTCACTCAAAGTAAGAGTCAAATGGGTCCTGGCAGCGTCTTAAGCTGTGCTTACACCTGAACTATGACCGAAGCCTTTGCCGATCTGGCGGGGCTTTCGTCATTCCATGGCGGAAGTCGCTGGAAAGTCGAACGCGATCGCTATGCGCATCCGCTTGATCGCGTTGGCGACCCGGATCGTGTGGAGTTGCCGCTCGAGCTCGTTCGCTGGCTAGTTTTTCAGCACGGCGACGATAACTCAGCCTCCTTGCGTCGAATACCGCCGAGCAAGGCTGCGCCCGGCTTCTTGGGCTCGGTCCCGCCACTGGACTACCTCAACGTCGGCCGCCATTGTGCGCTGCACGAGGCCACGGCGCCGTAGCTGACTTGCGATCTCCTCCAGGGAGTTCATGACCGTCGTGGTCCTCCATCGGCTGCGGTGCGAGGGAGACCCCGCAAGGATGGCGTCCTCCGGGGGCGTGACCGGCTGCAGGAGCAGCCGATGCGGACAGAGGACAACCCTCCACGTCGTCTGCAAATATGCACGAGCCGCAGCCCGGCCCCATCAGTTGAGCGATAGGCGACCTCGACGGCTCGGAGACTCGCGAATCAGTTGCGGGTGTTGACGAGGCGGGTGCCTCGGATGGCTCTCGGTGCTCGAATCGCCCGCTTCCAGACTCTCGGGGGTGGGTAGCGGCAAGCGCCCCAGCGAACGCGAACGACCATCGTCGCCGCCAGGTCCGGATCCGTGTCCAACGAGCGGGCATGTGTGCGCACTGTGCGACCGGGCCGTAGACAAGTCGCTCACGACGACTCCGGGTGCTCATGGCCCGAGGTGCGGGGGAGCGGGATGCGCTGGCTGTGCCCCTCACCCGATGCGAGCTGAGGTCGATGAGGGCGTGCCAGTACTCGGGGAGGCTCCCCGTACAGCCGCGCGAACACCCGCCTGATGCATCGCAAGTGCGATCGGTGGAAGGGCACCATGACTCTCGCCGAGGCCCGGAGGAAGCTGCACGCGGCCGCCGAGAGCGCAGCGAACCGGATCATCACGAACCTCGTGTCCTGGTGAGGGCACATGGGAGGGGAGGAGACCTGATGCGCATCACCGACTGGCTGATCCGTAGCTGAGACGCCGCAGCGACCACATGGCTCGCCCGAGACCGGTTCGCTCGACAGCATGACTCCGATCATCCTCACGCCGAGATGTGCCGAGCGCATGCCACGAAGGCCCGCCGACGCCTCGCCCGCTGGGACTTCGTCCTCAGTGTGTGGACCCGAGGTGGCACCCGCCGCCGCTGACGGCCCCCGGGGGCCACCTCCTCCCCCTGCCGTCCCCGGATCCGGTCTTTGACGACCTCGCACGGCTCCATGCCAAGGCACTCTGGCTCACCTTCGAGGACAGTTACCGCTCACCAAGGTCGCGTCACACCAGGTAGCCCCGCAAGGCGGGAGTCAAAGGCGTCGTGCGAATGCTCTATCGGGACATCGCCGCGGAGTGTGTTCGGCTCCACATGGCGAGTGTGGAAGTGCGCTACCAGGAAGGCCTCCGGGCCATTTACCGCGACTCCGCCGAGAACGACTTCATCGCAGTCAGAACGCGTACATCGAGGGCCGCCTCGTTTCCGCGTGAGTCAACGGACCTTTCGCGCCTCGCTCACACCTTCCGCGTCCAGGATCGTGGAGTCCGTGGTGATGTACAGCGGGAGCGCGGCGGCCCGCCCGTGGCCCAGCAGCGCGGGCGTGCTCGGATCAGGGACGGACCGACGGTGCCGACCAAGCTCGATCCAGGGCTCAAGGTTCGGGAGCGTGCGCAGGGCCGCGCACAGCGTCGCCGTGCGGCTGTCCTCGAAGTACCCTACCCAGGTGCCCACCGCCTTAGCGAGAACGTCGTGCTGCTCGCCAGCAACTTCGCGCAGTTCAGCGAGTACCGGCGCCGGGTCGGTCGCGTAGCGATTGCGGGCGCAGATCGCGTCGAGGGCGACGCTGAGCTTCACCGCAGGGGAGAGGCCTCGCGCTGGCATGGCCGGATGTCCTTCCTCCGGCCGAGGAGTCGAGTGTACGTCGAAGCGTCGACGTCCGCGATTGAAGCCGGTGGTTGAGCGTCGTTAGCCTTGTCTATGGACCTCAGCATTGATATCGAGCCCCCTTGTCCAAGCGATCGCGGAAAGGGTCGCGGCGAGGATTGACGTCGCGGATGCCGCCAGGTCGGAGGGCCGTGCCGCCGGTCTTGCTCAGATCCTCCGAGGCGGCGCGCATGCTCGGAATCGCGAAGCAGACGCTTCGGAACTGGCGGAGTCAGGGCGAAGGACCGCGATCCGCCCGACGGGGTGCTCTAGTTCGCTACTACCCGGATGACGTTCGGAAGTGGGCCGCCAGCGATTTCCACTGGGCGCCCAACGTCTCACATTTGACTCACATGGCGAAGTTCGCAGGTGTCGTCAGCGGTCCTTCGCTGGCGGTACCCGATTGAGAATCGCCCGATCAGCTCAGCGAAATAGGGCCATAGTTTTCTGAGTGTCTCCTGCTGTCGGAGCGCCACTTGTCGACAAGGGGTCGCAGGTTCAAATCCTGTCAGCCCGACCATTTTGGGGCCGGAATCTCGTAAGAGGTTCCGGCCCTTCTGCATTCCTGGGATCGCCGAAGGCACGAAGAGGGCACGCCCTCCGCAACCCTCTGCGACCGTCAGTGCGTCGGAAGAAGCTCCGCGATCTTCCCCGGGGCCGCGCCGACCAGCGTCTCGCAGGCCTGTGCCAACCGAGCGGCGAACAGCGCGGCGTCGGTGCGGCGGGTCAGCGCATGTGCTGCGATGCCGTCGATCATGGCGAGGATCTGCCAGGCCACGGCATCCGTGTCGTCGGTGCGGAACGCCCCGGAGCGCCGGCCCTCCTCGATGAGCTGCGCGATGAACGACTGCCAGGCGCTCATCTGCTCGTCGATGGCCGCCGACAGCGCCGCGCTGCCGCGGCCGAGGGACCAGGCGTCTACCCACACGAGCGTGATGTCGTCGTGACCGCTGCTGAGAACCGTGGAGATCATCCGCGCCATCCGTGCCGCCGGCTCGCTCTCGGTCTCGGCCTGGGTGCGGACGTCGTCCAGTTCGGATGCCGTCAGCTCGCGGAAGGTGCGCGCGACCAACTCATCCATGCTGGATGCGTAGTGTGAGACGAGCCCCGGCGCCACCCCTGCCCTGCTGGCGACCGCCCGCAGCGTCAGTGCGGACAGTCCCTTCTCCCTGGCGATCGCGATCGCGGCGTCGTAGATCTCGCCGGCGCGCTGCTCCGGCGTCTTCCTGGTCCGTGGCCGCGTATCGGATGTTGACATGGTGCCTCCAGTGTAGGAACATTCCTGTATTGGTCACGTGATCAACAAGCCGTTGTCGGCAAAGGAGATGACATGGGCTGGCGGATGCCGCACGAGGGCGATCGGCACGAACGCACCTGGATGGCGTTTCCGCGCGTGGGCGTCACCCTGGGCGACGGTGCTGCTTGGCGCGACACCGCGTACCGCGCGTGGACCGACGTCGCCCTGGCGATCGCCGAGTTCGAACCGGTGACGATGGTCGTGGACCCGACCGAGATGGCGCGGGCGCGGGACATGCTCGGCTCGGCCGTCGAGATCGTCGAGTCGCCGTTGGACGAGTTCTGGATGCGCGATTTCGGTCCCACCTTCGTCCTCGACGAGGATCGGCCTGGCGTCCTCGGCGCGGTCGACTGGATCTTCAACGGCTGGGGTGCGCCCGCGTGGGCCGAGTGGCAGGTGTCGGCCGGCGTCGCGCGCATCGTCGCCGCACACGTCGGAGCCGAGCACATCAGTTCGGTGCTCGTGAACGAGGGCGGCGGTATCCACGTCGACGGCGAGGGCACGGTGCTGCTCACCGAGACGGTGCAGCTCGACCCGAACCGCAACCCCTACGCCGACAGGGGCCGCGTCGAAGCCGAACTCGCACGCACGATCGGCGCGACCACAGCCATCTGGCTGCCCCGAGGCCTCACGCGCGACTACGACGAGTTCGGCACCAACGGACACGTCGACATCGTCGCCGCGTTCGCCGCTCCGGGCCGGGTGCTGCTGCACCGCCAGAACGACGCGGGACACCCCGACCACGTCGTCACGCGGGAGCTGAAGGCGTTCCTGCAGGACCAGTCGGATGCCGCGGGCCGCCCGCTCGAGATCATCGACGTCCCGGCCCCCGAGACCCTCCGCGACGACGACGGCTTCGTGGACTGGAGCTACATCAACCACCTCATCGTGAACGACGCCGTGATCGCGTGCGGGTTCGGTGAGGACGCTGCCGATGCCCGTGCGCGGGATATCCTCGGAGCCGCGTACCCCGGGCGACAGATCGTGACCGTCGACGCACGCCCGATCTTCGCGCGCGGCGGCGGCATCCACTGCATCACCCAGCAGCAGCCGGCGACGAGCGAGGCACCCGCATGATCGATGTGGTCGACGCGTCCATCGCGGATCTGCGGCGAGCACTCGAGACCGGTGCAGCTACCAGCGTCGCGCTGGTGCAGGCCTATCTTGCCCGCATCGACGCCTACGACGCACCCGGCACCGAGACCGCGCTCAACGCGGTCGTCGTCCGCAACCCCGACGCCCTCGCCGAAGCCGCGGCGTCCGATGCCCGCAGGGCGGCCCGGCACTCGCTCGGCCCGCTGGACGGCATCCCGTACACGGCGAAGGACAGCTACCTCGTCGCCGGGCTCACCGCGGCATGCGGATCCCCGGCGTTCGCGGATCTGATCGCGCAGCGGGACGCGTTCACGATCGAACGGCTCAGGGCCGGCGGGGCGATCTGCCTCGGCCTGACCAACATGCCGCCGATGGCGAACGGCGGGATGCAGCGCGGTGTGTACGGACGGGCGGAGAGTCCGTACAGCGCCGACTGGCTGACGAGTGCATTCGGATCCGGCTCCTCCAACGGATCGGGCACCGCGACCGCCGCGAGCTTCGCTGCCTTCGGACTCGGCGAGGAGACCTGGTCGAGCGGTCGGGCACCGGCGTCGAACAACGCCCTCTGCGCATACACGCCCAGCCGCGGCGTCATCTCGGTGCGCGGCAACTGGCCGCTGGTGCCCACGATGGACGTCGTGGTGCCGCATACCCGCACGATGGCCGATCTCTTCGAGGTGCTCGACGTGATCGTCGCCGACGACGCCGACGTCCGGGGCGACTTCTGGCGCGCCCAGCCGTGGGTGCGTATCCCTGCCGCATCCGAGGTGCGTCCGGCGTCGTACCGCGACCTCGCCGCGGCCGACCCTCGTTCCGCTCTCGCCGGCCGGCGCTTCGGCGTGCCGCGCATGTACGTCAATGCCGATCCGGATGCCGGCACCGGCACCACCATCGGAGGCGCCACCGGGCAGCGCATCGTGACCAGGGCGTCCGTCATCGACCTCTGGGAGCAGGCGCGCCGAGACCTCGAAGACGCCGGCGCCCACGTGGTCGAGGTCGACTTCCCGGTCGTCACCAACTACGAGGGTGACCGCGCCGGGGCGCCGACCGTGCGCACCAGGGGACTGGTGTCCGAGCGGTTCCTGCGCTCCGAGATCGAGGATCTCTCCGCCTGGGCGTGGGACGACTTCCTGCGCGCGAACGGCGACCCCGCGCTCGATCGGCTCGAACTCGTCGACGGCGCGCACATCTTCCCGCATCCGGAAGGTGCCCTCCCGGATCGCTACACCGGCTTCGATGACGAGATCGCCGGGTATCCGGCCCTCGTCCGCGAGCGCCCGTACGCGTCATTCACCGACATCCCGCATCTCGAGGAGGGCGTGCGCGGGCTCGAGGAGACCCGCCACGTCGACCTCGAGGAGTGGATGGACGCGCTCGGCCTCGACGCCGTGATCTTCCCCGCCGTCGCCGACGTCGGCCCCGCCGACATGGACGTGAACCCGGCATCCGCCGACGCGGGTTGGCGCAACGGTGTGTGGGTCGCGAACGGGAATCTCGCGATCCGACATCTCGGCATCCCGACCGTCACGGTGCCGATGGGCACGACGGCAGACATCGGGATGCCGGTGGGTCTGACCATCGCGGGCCGCGGCTGGGACGACTCCGCCCTGCTGCGCCTCGCCGCCGCGTTCGAGGCGACCGGCGAGCGCCGTACTGCACCGCCGCGCACTCCCGCTCTTCCCGGACAGGAACTCTCGTGACGTCGCCCTTTCCGCGCCCGGAGCGGCGCCTGCAGATCACGGCCGACGCCTCGGATCCGCTCCAGCGCGGCGTCGAGCGCGGCAGGCAGCTGCGTGAGACTCTGCCCGGCGCGATCGACGCGTATGACCGGCTCTTCCGCCTCGGCGCCGTCGACGAGAAGACCGTGCGCGACGACGCCGAGCGGCTGCTCGACGTGATCGATGCCCACCGTCCGGCGCTGCGCGCGCAGATCGAGGGCATCGCCGCCGGTGCGGATGCCGAGATCTGGCGCGTCGCCGCATTGAACGGCCGCACGGAGATCCTGTCCCGCAGCATCGCCGTACCGCCGGGAGAGTGCTCGACCATCGTGCGCTCGATCCGCGATGCGGACGGCCGCGCGCACACCCTCGGCGTGCAGACGTGGGACTGGCACATGGAGATCGCGCCGTATTGGCACACGATCATCTCGCGCGGCGGTGTCCACGACTACGCCGGGCTCACCGAATGCGGCATCCTCGGCAAGATCGGCGTGAACAGCGCCGGCGTCGCGCTGCACTTCAACATCCTGGGGCACCGGTCCGACCGGCCAGAGGGCATCCCGATGCACGTGCTCGCCGCTCTCGTGCTCGAGGAGGCCTCCAGCGTCGCGCACGCCGTCGAACTGGTGCGCGAGGCGCCGGTCACGAGCTCCGGCTCGTTCGCGCTCTTCGACGCCGCGGGCGACGCCGTGCTGCTGGACATCTGCCCCGAAGGCGTGTTCTCCGCGCCCGCGATCACCGAGGGCACCTGGCTGCGCACGAATCACTTCCTCACCGAAGCACCGGCGGCGCACGAGAAGACCTGGCTGTACCAGCCCGACTCCGGTCAGCGCTGGGACTTCCTCCGGGGTCGACTGCTGTCGGCGGGCGCAGCGACGGATGCCGAGCAGCTGCGCGCGATGCTCGTGACCGGCGACGGCGAGCCTCCGGTGACCTGCATACCCGACCTCGCGCTTCCGATGGGACAGCGGTGGGCCAGCCTGGCCACCGTCGTGCTCGACCCCGCCGGTCGTCGCGCCGACGTGCTCGACGGCACTCCGGCCGAAAACGCCACCCGCCCGCATCTGGCGCTCGCGCTCTGACCCGATCGAAGGGACCACCATGACCGACACCGCCACCGTCTATCGCAACGCCACCGTCTTCGACGGGCTCGCGGATGCTCCGGTGCAGTCCGC
>Ga0233424_10000198_pt1 | contig 84663 bp, 74 predicted proteins | sample Watercolumn_Towu_FD_181011 | JGI IMG/M metagenome (GOLD analysis project Ga0233424, IMG submission 181011) | Freshwater microbial communities from Lake Towuti, South Sulawesi, Indonesia - Watercolumn_Towuti2014_125_MG | ecosystem: Environmental > Aquatic > Freshwater > Lake | place: Indonesia... | reverse complement strand
TGCGCAACTACGAGGCTGCCGGCGGTCCGCAGGGGGCGGCGTGGGGGTGGCCGACGTCGACCGTGGACTGCACGCTCGCCGGTGGCGGGTGCGCGATGTCGTTCCAGAAGGGCGTCGTGGGGTGGTCTTCGGCCACGGGCTCGGTCATGGTGAGTGCGAAGGTCGGCGCGGAGTGGACGCGGTACGGGGGCGCGGCGCGTCTGGGTTACCCGTCCGGCAAGGCGACGGTCGTGAGCGCGAACGGTGGCGGTACGGTGCAGGCGTTCACGAAGGGGAAGGTGTTCGATTCCCCGGCGGGGACGTTCGGTATCGGTTCCGGCGTGTTCCTGCGCAACTACGAGGCTGCCGGCGGTCCGCAGGGGGCGGCGTGGGGGTGGCCGACGTCGACCGTGGACTGCACGCTCGCCGGTGGCGGGTGCGCGATGTCGTTCCAGAAGGGCGTCGTGGGGTGGTCCTCGGCCACGGGCTCGGTGCTCGTCCCGGTCGGGCCGATCCTGACCGAATGGACCCGGCTGGGCGGCGCAGAGAGCGCTCTGGGATACCCCAAGGCGTCGGCGACGGTGTCCGGCACCATCACCACGCAGCTCTTCCAGAAGGGCGAGATCTCCTACGACACCCGGACCGGCAAGGTCACGGTGAAGTAGCGCGCCGCCGTTCCTCTCAGCGTCCGTGTCATAAGATACTCAAGCCTGCGGTGCGCTCCGTCACCGCGACCGAATGAGTGGGCCCGTGACTGAAACCCGAGATCTTTTCGCCGCCGTCCCGCGTTCCGAATTCGACGTCCCCGGCACCAGCCGGGGTCTGATCGACGTCGTGCGCTGGCGCTACCTGCTGAACCTGCTCGTGCGCACCGGCGTCACCACGCGCTACCGCAACTCGGTGCTGGGGTGGACGTGGTCCTACGTGCGTCCCGCCGCCCAGTTCCTGGTGTTCTGGGTGGTCCTGGGGCTGTTCATGAACCTGGACCGCGGCATCCCGAACTACGCGATCTACCTCTTCTCGGGGATCGTCATCATCAACCTCTTCTCCGAAGCGTTCAAGAACGCCACCACGTCGATCGTGGGCAACGCACCGCTGGTCCGCAAGGTGTTCCTCCCGCGGCAGCTCTTCGCGGTATCCGCCGTCATCGTCGCCTTCGTGCACTTCCTCCCGCAGGTCGGCCTTCTGCTGATCGTGTGTCTCCTCCTCGGATGGATCACGCACATCTCCCTCCTCTCCGTCCTCGCGATCTTCGCCGGCATGGTCATCGTGATGGTGTTCGCGCTCGGCCTCGGGCTGTTCTTCGGCGCGATCAACGTCCGCTTCCGCGACGCCGAGAACATCGTCGAGCTCCTGCTGCTCCTGGCGACGTGGGCCTCGCCCGTGCTGTATGCCTGGACACAGGTGCAGGATGCCGTGGTCGACAAACTGGGATGGCCGCAGTGGCTGGTCGAGGTCTACATGCTGAATCCCATCACCCAGGGCGTGGAGCTCTTCCACTACGCCTTCTGGCGTCCGGTCACGTCGACGGCCTTCGAACTCCCGCCGGGGCTGGCCTGGAACACGCTGTGGACGTTCCTCATCGCGATCGGCACACTGCTCGTCGGACAACTCGTCTTCCGGCGTCTCGAGGGAAGGTTCGCGCAGGATCTATGAGCGCACAGACGGTCACCAAGCCCAGCATCATCATCGACGGCGTGCGCAAGCGCTTCACGCTCAACCACGCGTTCTCCCTCAAGGACACCGTCGTGTCCTGGATCAAGCGTCGCAAGCTCTCGAGCGAGTTCGAGGCGCTCAAGGGCCTTGATCTCGTCATCGGCGAAGGGGAATCGGTCGCGATCCTCGGCTTCAACGGGTCCGGCAAGTCCACCCTGCTCAAGCTCATCTCCGGCGTCATGGAGCCGGACTCCGGTCAGGTGCTCACCCGCGGTCGCGTCGCCGGTCTCATCGAGGTCGGGGCCGGATTCCATCCGGAACTCTCTGGTCGGGAGAACGTCTTCCTCAACGCCGCGATCCTCGGCATGCGCCGGCGGGAGATCGAGGAACGCTACGACGAGATCGTCGCCTTCAGTGAGATCGAGCAGTTCATCGACCAGGAGGTCAAGCACTACTCCTCCGGGATGTTCATGCGCCTCGCCTTCTCCGTCGCCATCCACGTCGAACTCGACGTCCTGCTGGTGGACGAGATCCTGTCGGTGGGGGACGCCCCGTTCCGGGAGAAGTGCCGGCTGAAGTTCGAAGAACTCATCGCTGCGGGGAAGACCCTCGTCGTCGTCAGCCATGACATGGAGATGGTGCGCGAATTGTGCACGCGCGGAATCGTCATCAACAAGGGTGAGGTCGCGTACGACGGCGACATCGAGGGCGCGATCGCGCTGGTGGGGGCGTGACCGCCTGGATCGAGCAGGCGCCGGCCCTGCTCGTCGCCCTCGCCCTGCTCGTCGTCCCTGGCCTTCCGGTGGCCCTCTGCGTCCGCGGGGTGAGCAGCGTCGTGAGGCTCGGCCTCGCCATCGGTGTCTCGCTCGGCATCGTCGCGGCCGCCTCGCTGGTCGCTCCGGTGCTGGGGTTTTCGTGGGGTCTGCTTCCGGTCGGTCTCGTCACCGCGCCGGTGTGGATCGTCGCGGCGGTTCTGCGGTTCTTCGACCGGGCGGAACCGGGCGACGTCCGGACCCGCAGCCGGGGAACGTGGATCGCGATCGGCGTCGCGTTCCTGGGGTGGATGGTCATCCTGCTGGCCGGGATCGGTCGACCGGACCACCCGTCCCAGCTCTACGACGGCCTGTTCCATCTGAACGCCGTCGAGTTCATCGCAGCCACGGGTGACGCGTCCCCGCTGCACATGACGATGGCGACGCCGAGCCTGGAGACCTCGTTCTACCCGACCCTCTGGCATGCGCTGGTGAGCCTCGTCCTCCCGGCCGCCGGCAGCGTGGTCGCGGCCACGAACGTCACGACGCTCGCCGTCGTCGCGCTCGTGTGGCCGGTCGCTCTCGCCACCCTCACGGCTGTCGCCTTTCCCCAGCACGCCCGCGCAGCGCTGTGGGCGCCGCTTCTGGGATTCGGGATCAGCGTCTTCCCCCTGGGATTCCTCAACTGGGGAGTGCTGTATCCCAACCTGCTCGGCACGGCCCTGATCCCGGTTCTCCTCGCCGCCGTGCTGCTCGCCTTCGCACCCGCTGCCGGCTGGACGCGCCGCACCCTCCGCATCCTCATCGTCCTGGCGATCGTGGGCAGCACCGGATTCGCGCACCCGTCCGCTCTGCTGGGGGCCGTGGCTCTTCTGGTGCCGTACCTGCTCTGGAGAGCATGGCGGCTCGCGGTCTCCGGTGGGCGGCGGACGCGCGTGCTGCTCGGCGTCGCTGTGGTGATCGGCCTGATCGCATTGACCGTGGTCTGGCTCGAGGCGAACGTGACGACCCACGAGTGGCTGCCCCGGCTCACGATCTCGCAGGCGCTCGGCGAAGTCGCTTTCCTCAACCCGGTGAACCGCAGCACCGGACTGCTGCTCGGGCCTCTCGCCGCGCTCGGCATCTGGCGGCTCGCGAAAGAGCGGATGTGGTGGGTCCTGTGGTCTTATGCCGTCAGCGTCGGACTGTATCTCGTCGCATCCTGGCTCCCCGTCCTGTGGCTGCGCAGCGCCGTCGTCGGCCTCTGGTACGACGACACCACGCGCGTGGCCGCGCTGCTCGCGATGTGGGGGATCCCTTTCGCGGCGATCGGCGCGACCGTCGTGGGGGACTGGCTCGCCGGCCTCTGGCGTGCGCGCCGACGGGCTCTGGCGCTCGCGATCATGGCGGTCGTCGCCCTGGCCGCCGCCACGCACCTGCTGGCGATACGCAACGACCTGGGATACATGCGCGATGTGAGCTTCCGTTTCGATGCGCAGTCGCAGGGGCTCTCACCCGACGAGGCGCAGCTGTTCGAGCGCGCCGCGGAAGAACTCCCGGAGGGCAGCCTGGTGATCGGCGACCCGCTGACGGGAGCCGGACTGCTGTTCGCATACACCGGTGACGACGTGGTCTTCCCGCACGTGACGGGCCGGTACGGCCGGGACGCCTCGGTGCTGGCGCGGTACTTCGTGGACGGCGGTCCTGAGGTGTGCGATGCCGCCGAGCGGCTGGGCGTCACCCATGCGATGGACTTCGGCGACACCGTCCTGTATCAGAACCACTACACGACGTACGACGGTCTCCACGACCTCGACGATTCGCCGATCCTCACCGAGGTGGATCGGGTGGGGGACGCAGTCCTCTACGAGATCACGGGTTGCGACTAGCGTCCTTCTCGATCTCGGCGGCTTCCAGGAGTGCGATCTTCCGCGCGAGGAGCGTGAGCTGACGCTGCAGGGCGATGTTGCGCCGGTACTGCGAGTACACGAACGCGAGGAACATGACGATCAAGCCGTAGAGGACGAGGTCGGTGCCTCGGCCCACGCCCACGAGGCCGGCCAGCCAGCTCAGCCACTGGGGGAAGAGCACGGACAGGACGGCGACGACGACGAACAGGCCCATGAGAAGCCGCCGGATCGCCAGGTGGCTGTCGGCGCCGGTACGACGCATCATGAAGACGGCGAGGACGATGATCGCCGCGATGAGCAGGAACTGGATCCACATGGTCAGCGCACCACCAGGTCGACGAGGATGTTCACGGAGTTGAGCACGCTCTGGCCCTTCGCCTTCGAGTAGTCGGTGTAGAGCAGTTCCACGGGGTATTCCTTCCACGGCAGATCGGTACGGCCGAGTTCGAGGACGATCTCCGTCGCGTGGGCCATCCGGTCCTGCCGCAGATCGATGTGTTCCGCAGCGTCACGGCGGATGACGCGGAGGCCGTTGTGGGCGTCCGTGAGCTTCAGGCTCGTGGTGAGGTTCGTGACCCACACGGCGGTCTTCAGGATGACCTTCTTCATCCATCCCGGGTTGGTCCGGTCGTCGAGGAAGCGGGAGCCGAACACGATGGCGACATCCTCGTCCCTGGCGAGCTGGAGCATGCCGAGTGCGTCCTCCACTCGGTGCTGGCCGTCCGCGTCGAAGGTCACGATGTAATCGCACTCGGGGTGTGCCAGAGCGAAGTCGATCCCCGTCTGCAGGGCTGCCCCCTGACCGAGATTGACCGGATGCTGCACGAGATGCGCCCCCGCCGCGGCGGCTTCCGCCGCCGAGCCGTCGCTGGATCCGTCGTCGACGCAGACGATGTGGGTGAAGTGGGGCTTGAGGCCCTCGATCACGCCGCCGATGACGCTGGCTTCGTTGTAGAGGGGGATCACGACCCAGGCGCGAGGATCGGCGGGGGAAGGCGCGGGGACGCTCGAGGACATGGTTCTATTGTGTCAGGTGTCGATTCGGGCGCCGGTCCACCGAACAGCAGGGGCAGGATGTCGAGGAGACGACGCGCCGTCATCGCGACACGGCTGTACACGCCGGAGGTGACCGCCGCCAGCTTCCGGATGGAGGCGCTCGCCCATGCACTGGCCGCCGACACGGATGTCACCGTGCTGAGCACGAAGCCGCCGCGGGACACGGTGATCGCCGATGCCCCTGGCGTGGTCGTGCGTCGCGCGCCGGTGCTCAGAGACCGCAGCGGAGCCATCCGCGGGTATGTCCCGTACCTGTCCTTCGACGTCCCCCTCTTCTTCCGGCTGCTGGTCCGACGCACCGACGTGATCGTCGCGGAGGCGCCGCCGACCACCGGGTTCGCGGCCGCGATCGCCGCCTTCCTCACCCGACGCCCGCTGGTCTACTACCCGGGCGACGTGTGGACCGATGCGGTCGCGTCGATGGACGCCCCCGGCCCGGTGGTGGCGGTCATGCGGTTCGTCGAGCGCTTCGTCCTGCGCCGCGCGGCACGATCGCTGGCGGTCTCCACGGAGGTCGCCGATCGGCTCGCCGCGATCGGTGGGCGACCGGAGCGTGTCGTGACGGTGGGCAACGGGATCGACACCGCGGTATTCCGTCCCGACGTCGTCCCGCACGAAGCGGAGCGGCCCTACTTCGTCTACACCGGCACGATGTCGGAGTGGCAGCAGCCCGACGTCTTCATCCGTGCGCTCGCTCTGCTCCCGGACGAGGACGTCGAACTCCGGTTCTTCGGACAGGGCGCCGTGGAGGCAGAGCTGAAGGAACTCGCTGCACGGCTCGCGCCGGGCCGGGTGCACTTCGGGGGACTCGTCGGCCCCGCGACCTCGGCCTCGTGGATCCGCGGAGCCGTCGGGGCGCTGGTGAGCATCGTCCCCGGCATCGGCTATGACTTCGCCCGACCGACCAAGACGTATGCCGCGGCCGCGGTCGGGACCCCCGTGCTCTTCACGGGCGCGGAGACCGGCGGCGAGGTCGTGCGTGCGGGGGGTCTCGGCGAAGCCGTCGCTTTCGACCCGGAGGAGGTGGCCGCGGCCATGCGGCGGCTGCTCTCCGAGTGGGCATCGGGCGGGACCGAGCGCACCAGGGCGGATCGGGCCGCATGGGCGGCGGACAACGCCTCGCTCGCCACCGTCGGCGCCCGCGCCGCGGAGGTCGTTCGCGGCGCGCGTCGAGGTTCACGGAGCAACGCCAAGTAGAATCTCGTCAGTGCTGCCTCATCGCGCAGCGTGCAAGGAGCCCCGTGACTGAAACCTCCCGCGTGCGGATCGTCGATTCCGCCGATGTGTCCGCCGACGCCGTCATCGGCGACGGATCCTCCATCTGGCACCTCGCCCAGGTCCGCGAACAGGCCCGCCTCGGCGAGAACTGCATCGTCGGCCGCGGCGCGTACATCGGTACCGGCGTGGAGATGGGGGACAACTGCAAGGTGCAGAACTACGCCCTCGTCTACGAACCCGCCAAGCTCGGCGACGGTGTCTTCATCGGCCCCGCCGTCGTGCTCACCAACGACACCTACCCCCGCGCGATCAACGCCGACGGCAGCCTGAAGAGCGCTCACGACTGGGAGCCGGTCGGGGTCACCATCGAGCGCGGCGCGTCGATCGGCGCCCGCGCGACCTGCGTCGCTCCGGTGACGATCGGCGCCTGGGCGACGGTCGCGGCCGGCGCCGTGGTCGTCAAGGACGTCCCGGCGCACGCCCTCGTCGCCGGCGTCCCTGCCCGGCGCATCGGCTGGGTCGGCGAGGCGGGCGTCCCGCTCACCCGCGGCGAGGACGAGAACACCTGGGTGTGCCCCGCGACCGGGGCGCGCTTCATCGAGACCGACGGAACACTGACCAAGGAGACCGTGTGAGCGAGTTCATTCCCCCCGCCAAGCCCCTCATCGGCGACGAAGAGCGCGAGGCCGTCGATCGCGTCCTCCGCAGCGGCATGGTCGCGCAGGGCCCGGAGGTCGCCGCCTTCGAGCAGGAGTTCTCGGCGCACTTCGTGCCCGGCCGCCCGTCCGTGGCGGTCAACTCGGGAACTGCGGGCCTGCACCTCGGTCTGCTCGCCGCCGGCGTCGGCCCGGGCGACGAGGTCATCGTGCCGTCCTTCACGTTCGCCGCGACCGGCAACTCGGTCGCGCTCACCGGGGGGACCCCGGTCTTCGTCGACATCGAGCCGGACACCTTCTCCCTTGACCCCGAGGCGGTCGCCGCCGCGATCACGCCGAAGACCAAGGGCATCCTCCCCGTGCACCTCTACGGGCACCCGGCTCGCATGCGCGAGCTCGAGGCCCTGGCCGCCGAGCGCGGCGTCGCCCTGTACGAGGACGCGGCGCAGGCGCACGGCGCGTCGCTCGACGGTCGTCCGGTCGGCTCGTTCGGCGAGTTCGCCATGTTCAGCCTCTACCCGACGAAGAACATGACCAGTGGCGAGGGCGGCATGGTGACCACGGCGACCGACGAGATCGCCCGTCAGGTCAAGCTGCTGCGCAACCAGGGCATGGAGCGGCAGTACGAGAACGAGATCGTGGGCTTCAACGCCCGGATGACCGACATCCACGCCGCGATCGGTCGTGTGCAGCTGACCAAGGTGGACGGCTGGACGAAGACCCGGCAGCAGAATGCTGCCTTCCTCGACGCGAACCTGCAGGGCGTCGTCGTCCCGCCGGTCGCCGAGGGCGCCGTGCACGTGTACCACCAGTACACGATCCGCGTCCCCGAGGATCGTGACGGCTTCGTCGCGGCGCTGAAGAACGAGCACAACGTCGGCGCCGGCGTGTACTACCCGATCCCGAACCACCGCCTCCCGTCCCTGACGCACTTCGCGCCCGGCCTCGACCTGCCCGAGACGGAGCGCGCCGCGCGTGAGGTCGCTTCGCTGCCGGTGCACCCGTCGCTCAGCCAGGACGACCTCGAGCGCATCGTCGCCGCCGTGAACGCCGTCGCGAAGGCCGGTGCCTGATGGCAGACCTGCGCGCAGGTCTCCTCGGCGTGGGGATGATGGGCCGTCACCACGCCCGCGTGCTGCGCGAGCTGGACGGTGTCGAGCTCGCCGCCATCGCCGACCCGGGCGGGGACCCGCACGGTGTGGCCGGTGACCTGGAGATCCTGCCGGACATCGACGCGCTCATCGACGCCGGCATCGACATCGCCGTGGTCGCCGTTCCCACGCGATTCCACGAGGACGCGGCGCTCAAGCTCGCGGCCGCTGGCGTGCACACCCTCGTCGAGAAGCCGATCGCGCACACGGTGGACGCCGGCCAGCGCATGGTCGATGCCTTCGCCGCCGCCGGCCTGGTCGGAGCGGTCGGCCACATCGAGCGCTTCAACCCGGCGGTGCAGGAGCTGCGCCGCCGGATCGAGGCGGGCGAGCTCGGCGCCGTGTACCAGGTGGTCACGCGCCGACAGGGCCCCTTCCCCTCCCGGATCGCGGACGTCGGGGTGGCGAAGGACCTCGCCTCCCACGACGTCGACCTCACCGCCTGGGTCGTGCAGAGCGACTACGAGCGTGTGTTCGCCCAGACCGCCTTCAAGAGCGGTCGCGAGCACGAGGACATGATCACCATCACCGGCCGCACGGCGAACGGCGTGATCGTGAACAACATCGTCAACTGGCTGAGCCCGATGAAGGAGCGCGTCACGGTCGTCACGGGGGAGAAGGGCGCGTTCGTCGCCGACACCTCCACCGGCGACCTCACCTTCTACGCCAACGGCACGATCCCCCTCGAATGGGAGTCCGTGTCCTCCTTCCGCGGGGTCTCCGAAGGAGACGTCACGCGCTACGCGTTCGCCAAGCGCGAGCCGCTGCGCGTCGAGCATGAGGCCTTCCGCGATGCCGTGCTCGGGCAGCAGACCGACGTCGTCACCATGGAGCAGGGACTACGGACGCTGGCCGTGGTCGAGGCGGCCCTCGAGTCATCGCGGACCGCCGAGTCCCGGACCCTCTGACGTCCGGCGGGGTCGGCAAGCGCGGGTGGCAGGCCGGCCCCGGACGGACCTCTCACCGCTGCGCTGCCGGCCTCTCGGCGAGCGCGCGCGCGTAGACCTCGCGGTAGGCATCCCGCCGTGCCTCGGGGGAGAATCGCCGGGCCGCGTCCGCAGCGATCCGCGTCCGGCTCCACCGATCGGGATCATCACGGAGGTCGAGGATCGCGTCGGCGACGGCTTGGGGAGTGCGGGGGCGCACCAGGCGAGAGGCTTCACGCGGGAGGAACTCCTCGTGCCCGCCGGTTCCCGTGGCCACGACCGGCAACCCGTGGGCCAGGCCCTCCGCGATGGCCACGCCGAACGTCTCGGTCTCGACCGGCAGGACGAAGATGTCTGCGGCGAGCAGTTCCGAGGACAGCTCGGCGGGCGAAAGCTGACCCGCGAGGCGCACATGGCCTCCGACCCCCTCCTCCGCGGCTATCGCGCGCACGTCTGCCTCGAGAGGGCCGCTTCCCACCCACACCAGCTCGGCGTCGATCCCGAGTGCCCTCAGCAGCGCCAGGGCTCTGACGGCGATGTCCGGTCCCTTCCGGGCGACGAGTCCGCCCACGGCGATCAGTCGCATCCGGGCGGGGATCGCCCGGTCGGTCACGGCATCGACCGGGGTCATGACCTCGTTCCCGATGACGGTCGACGGGCGACGACGGTGCTGGTCGATCACCCGCCCGAGCGCGGCGCTGACGGCGACGGTCTCGGTGGGTCGAGCGAAGAGCGTCTTCAGCAGGCGGAGAGATACCGCGCTGCGCACGGAGGCGGGTGGTGTGACGAGCGCGGAATAGTGCTCGGTATGGACCCACGGCTGCCTGACGCGGACGAAGCGAGCGGGGATCAAGGCGGGCAACGCCATCGTGTGCAGCACGTCGTGGGTGTGCAGCAAGGCCTTCAGCGCGCGCACCGCACCGGGGAACGTCGCCGGCTGCGCGAAGGAGAAGGGCACGCGCACGATCCGCATGCTCTCGGCCTCATCGACCGGCGATCCGGCCTGGGCCGGCGGGCACAGGTGCAGCACCGTGACATCCTGCTCCCGGCGCAGCAGTTCCACGTCGCGAAGGTTGAAGATTCCCACGCCCTCGGCGCCGGGAGCGGGGAACCAGGGGGTGACGACGAGGACGCGCCGGCGGCGACCGAGGTCCGTGCCGCTCACGAGACGGGGGCCTCGACGCCGGCGAGGTCGGCAGCGACGGTGCGTGCACGCGCCGCCCAGGTGTGCTGGTGTCGCACCTCCTGCGCGCGCGCTGTGGCGGCGCGGAGTGCGTCGGGCGACGCGGACAACTCGTCGAGGAGAGCGGTGAGCGCGTCGGCGGTGTACGGGATCGCCCACCCGATGCCGTTCTCCTCGACGAAGTCACCTGCCAGGGTTCCGGCGGTCGCGACGATGGGCTTCCCGTGTCCGAGGTACTCGTACAGCTTCAGCGGGGCGGCGAACTCGCGGTACTCGATCGGCTCCATCAGCAGCGAGCCGATGTGCGCGTCCGCGTACAGCGGCTCCAGCTCGGCGCCCGAGCGGTGCACCACGCGGGTTCGCGGTCCCAGGACGTCCGAGTACCGATGCTTGTTGGCCGCCCACTCCGTCTCCCGCGTGCAGATCGTCAAGGTGGCCTCTGCGCTCGCCTCGACGCCGCGGACGGTCTGCTCCATCCGGTAATAGTCGTTCGTCCCGCCGACGTAGAACAGTCCGAGCCCGGCGGCGGGGGCGACGCTGTCGATGGCCTCCGAAGCCGGCGGGAGGGAGGCCGCCTGGGGGCGGTTGGCGATCGGCAGGTACTCGGCCATGCGCATCGAGGGCAGGTAGATGCGATCGACCGCCGAGCGGTAACCGCGCAGGTCAGCCCGGTACCGCCAGCGCAGGACGGACGCATACGGCTGACCGACGCGCTTCGCGTACTCCTCGAACTGCCAGTAGATGTCCCGGTAGAACAGTCCGACCGGGATGCCCGCGCGGCGGCACGCACGGAGGAAGGCGATGTCGCGCGTCAGGCTGGTCGCGGGGGTCACCGGTTCGCCGAGGCCGGTGGGCGTGGTCGCGGCCTCGGAGTAGACGAAATCGAAACGTCGGCCGTCGCGGATCGCGGTGCGCAGTTCCCGCATCCGATCGCGGCGCTCGGCGTGTGTGCCCGAGACCTCATGGACGTCGTACCCGATCTCCTCGAACGCGCGGCGCAAGCGCACCGGACGGATGCCACTGGCGCTCACCGCGTCCGGGTTCAGCCGGAACGGCACATGGAAGATCATCGCGGGGCGTGCGGTCACTGTCTCGATCCTTCAGTCCTGCGGGACGATCGCCTGGATCGCCCGGTGCCAGATGTCGTTCTGCGGCTCGGCGGAGAGCTCGGCTGCGGACGCGTGCGACCGAGCCTTGAAACCCTCGACCTCCTCGGGGGTGAGTGCATCGAGCGCGGCGGTCAAGGACGCCGGTTCGAAGTCTGCGGTCACGATCCCCAGGTCGTGGTGTCGGAGGATCTCGACCATCGACGGCGTCGGGCCGATGACCAGCGCGAGCCGTGCCTGCACGTAGTCGAAGAACTTGTTCGGCAGTGCGAGCTCGTTGTTGGTGTTCGTCGGTGGCAGCACATGGATGCCGACGTCGTAGTCGTTGAGCGTCTCGATGAGCTCCGCGGACGGCACGGGAGGGAGGATCCGGATCCTGTCGCCCAGCTCGTCGGCGAGGGCCGTGAGGCTCCGGTAATAATCGGTACCCTGCCCGACCAGGTAGAGATCCAGCGTCGCACCGGAGGTCGACTGGGCCACCGCCCTCATCATGTTCTCGATCCGGCGACTCGGCTGGCTCCCGCCGGAATGGACGAGGCGCAGCGGACGGGACACCGGCGTCGGCGCGAGGTCGTGCAGCCTGGTGGCGTTGAGGACCACGCCGCCGTCGATGCCGAACTCGTCGCGATAGCGATCGGCGATCGTGCGGCTCACGGTGGTGGCGGACGGGATCTGAGCCGCCCACCGCTGCAGCTGCCACCGGTAGTAGGGCTGACGCAGCTTCCGCCAGGCGGCGCTGTTGTCGTGAAGCCCGAGCCAGTACTCGTGGAGATCCAGGTGGATCCGCTCCGGGGCGGTCAGGGCGAGTGCGAGGCCGACGGTGTCGAGGTCGTTGGCGAGCACGGCGTCGAACGACTGCCGACGGAGGAGCCGTCGCGCGCGGTGGACCGCCGGCGTGGTCCAGTAGGCGCTGCGGTAGAGGTGGGCACGGATGAGCAGAGCACGCAGCAGCACCGCCCACCGCGGTTCGGCCTCGGCCAGCTCGACGTGGGCGACGCTGGAGGCGGGGGCGGGGCCGTAGCCGCAGGACACGACGTCGGCGGTCTCGGACAGACGCGCGATCTGCTTCAGTACACGTGCATCCGACGCCACCTTCGACAGCGACAGGACGAGGACGCGGGGGCGGCCGGCGGTCATGCGTTCCCTCCGCCCGCGAGCCCGGCGAGCCGAGCCTGCACCTCGAAGTCGGCCACCGACGCGACCACCTCGTCGAAGGTCCCGACGCCGCCGACGACGCCGTTCTCGAGGTACAGCACCTGGTCGTAATCACGGATCGTGGCCAGGCGGTGGGCGATCGTCATGAAGGTCACCTCTCCCTGCAGGGCACGCATGGCTTCCATGACCCTCCCCTCCGTTGCCGTGTCGAGCGCGCTCGTGGCCTCGTCCAGAACGAGGACGAGCGGATCGGCGTAGAGCGCCCGTGCGATTCCCAGGCGCTGCTGCTGTCCGCCCGAGATCGCGAGCCCACGCTCGCCGATACGGGCGTGGATGCCGCCTGGGCGGGAGAGCAGCTCGTCGAGCTGCGCCTGTTCGAGCACCTTCCGCACCTGATCCTCGTCGAAATCGTCCGTCCACGTGAGGGCGACGTTCTGGGCGATGGAGGCGTCGAAGAGGGCGACCTTCTGAGGGACGTAGCCGACGCGAGAGCGCCACTGCGTCAGGACGTCATCGAGCGGCACGTCGTCGATCGAGATCAGCCCGCCGGTGGGCCGACTCAATCCGAGCGTTATGTCGATGAGTGTCGACTTCCCGGCTCCGGACGGCCCGACGACCGCGAAGCGGGATCCGAACGGCACGGTCAGCGAGACGTCCTGCAGGACGGCGCGCTCGGAGCCGGGGTACCGGAAGGTCACGTCGCGCAGCCGGAGCTCGCGCGGGTCGTCCGGCAGCGGGACCTCGACGCGCGCGACGGACCGCGCCGCCGGCGTGGGCTGCGCCTCTTCGTCGGCGACGCGCGACAGCTCGCGGATCACGTCCTTGGCGTAGACCTCATTGGCGGATGCCGCGTTGAAACTCGTCTGGATGCCGTTCATGGCGGGGATCATGCGGAATCCCGTCGCAGCGAAGAGGGAGATGGAGACCACTGCCGCGTCGATGCCTCCGAGCAGGAAGCTGGTGCCGCCGATCAGCAGGAAGCCGCCGATCAGCGCCGCCTCGAACGAGTACTTCGGCACGATCCCGAGGAAGGAGATGTTGGCGCGCGCGGTCGTCGCGCGGCGACGGAGGCGAGTGACCTCGGCGCCCACCTCATCGAGCTTTCCGCGGAGGGTGACCTCCTTGAGCGCCTCCATCATCTCGGTCATGACCGTCGCCACCCGATAGCCGTACTTCCGGTTGTGCTGGCCGGCGAGGCGGGTGCGGGCGGTGACGACCTTGAGCATCACCAGGGAGATCAGCGACAGGTAAACCACGGCGATCAACGCGGTGAGCGGCTGCGACAGGACCAGAACGCCGAGGACGGAGACGAACGTCAGCGCGTTGCCGGGGACCTGGGAGAGGGGGAGGATGAATCCGAGGTTGGTGTTGGCCATCGAACCGTCGACGATCCGCGTGATCTCCGCGGTGCTGAGGGAGGACCGGTCCTGCCAGCTGCGCCGCGTGAAGGCGCGGAACAGACGGTTACCGACCTCCAGTTCGTACCGTGCGAAGCGCCGGGTGGCGAACCAGTGCAGGATTACGGCGAGCACGCCCTTGAGGATGAAGAGGGCGCAGACGACGACGACCACCCACACGGTCGCGGCTTCCGGGATCTCGCCGATCAGTGGCAGGACGATGGGTTTGCCGCTGGCCAGCGGCGTCACGGACAGGACGATCAGCCCGAGCGCGAGGGTGTCGAGGATCGCCAATGCCGCGGTGAAGATCGAGTACCAGGTGTAGAAGGGCTTCGCCCCTCGCGGCAGCACTTCGAAAAGCGCGACCAGTGTGTGCCACAGGCTCTTCACCCGGCGTCCTCCAATGCTGATCCCGCCGGGTGATCGTGTGGCCGGCGGCGAACGGCGCCGCACCCGAATGGCGGCGCCTCCGTCCCGGCGCATCTCCTGCTCCGGGGTTCACGGCCTCTTCCAGGCCTCTGTCAGAATAGCCGTATGCCTTTCGTTTCGACTGTGAGCCGCGTGCGCGCCGAAGGTGCCGCGGGAGCGACCCGGTGACGGCCGATCCGCGTCAGGGCCGCGCGCTGCTGTTGTCCTACTCCGACATCGAGACCGATCCGCGAGTGCGCCGTCAGGTCGATTGGCTGATCTCGGACGGATGGGAGGTCGAGACGCTCGGCCTCGGCGGGCATCCGTCGCCCCAGGTCGTCGAACACCACGTGCTCGGACCCGCTCCGCGCTGGACCACCACGCGATGGGGAACCCTTGTCGCGCAGTTCCTGTTGACCGCGCCGGCGCGATTCCGTGCGACGGTGACCAGCCGCATCCCCGAGGAGCTCCGCGCGCGTGTGCGGAGCGGGCGCTACGGACTCATCGTCTTCAACGAGTACGAGTTCACCCCTTGGGTTGACGACCGCCGCGATTTCACCCCCGAGGCTCTCGCCGGAAGCCTGCATCTGGATCTGCACGAGTACCGGCGGACCGACCGTCGCCGCGACACGATCGGCGGGCGGCTCACGGCCGGGCACTACCGCTGGGTGCGCCGGCACATCGGGGATGCGGCGTTCACCAGCCGGACCGTCGTGTGCGCGCCCATCGGAGAGCTCTACGCCGAGGAGTTCGGCTTCCCCGCACCGGCGGTGGTGCAGAACGCGCCGCCTTTCGTCGCGCAGGAGCCGTCGCCGGTGGACGAGGGCGAGATCCGCATGCTCTTCCACGGCATGCCCAGCATGCACCGAGGGTTCACCGAGATCCTCGACGCGATGCGCACGCTCCCGCCACGCTTCTCGATGACGTTCATGATCATGCCCAACGCCTTCATGCACGGCTGGTTGCGCGATCAGATCGCCGCGCACCCGGCCAGGGACCGCCTCCACATCGTGCCGCCGGCCCCGATGCGGGAGATCGCCGAGCGAGTCAACGAATACGATATGGAGATCATCTTCTATCGGCCTCGGGAGAAGAACCTCGAGTTCGCGCTGCCGAACAAGTTCTTCGAGTCCATCCAGGGCCGCCTCGCGATCGTCGTCGCGGACGGGCGGACGATGGCGCCCATCGTCCGCGAGTGGCAGAACGGGGTGGTGGTGACCAGCGGGTACGAGGGCGACGACCTCGCCTCCGCGCTGCAGGGTCTCACCGCGGCGGACGTCGAGCAGATGAAGCGCGGTTCGCATGCCGCCGCAGAGCGGCTGAACGCCGCGGCCGAAGGACGCAGCTTCCTCGGCGCACTCTAGGTCATGCCCGGGGCCCCGGTGCGGGCGGGGGAGCGGGGGCGTTTAGACTTGTGTCCCGTGAAGATCGTCAGCGTCGTCGGGGCCCGCCCGCAGTTCGTCAAGCTCGCCCCCATCCACAAGGCCGCGAAGGCGGCCGGTGTCGAGCACGTCATCGTGCACACCGGTCAGCACTACGACCCGATGCTGTCCGATGTGTTCTTCGAAGACCTCGGGATCGGCGCCCCGGACGTCCACCTGGGCGTCGGCAGCGGGTCCCATGGCGTGCAGACCGGCGCGATGCTCGCGGCGCTCGACGCCGTCTTCGATGAGCACCGCCCGGACTGGGTGCTGGTCTACGGTGACACCAACTCCACCGTGGCCGCCGCCCTCAGTGCCGTGAAGATGCACATCCCGGTCGCGCATCTCGAGGCGGGTCTGCGCAGCTTCAACCGCCGCATGCCTGAAGAGCACAACCGTGTGATGACCGACCACGCCGCCGACATCCTCCTCGCGCCGACCCAGGTGGCCGTCGACCACCTCGCCGACGAGGGGCTGGCCGAGCGCACCGTTCTCGTCGGTGACGTGATGACCGATGTCCTCTTCGAGGTGCGAGACGAGGTCTCCGGGCGCCCGTCCGCGCTGCTCGAAGAGCTGGGCCTCACCGCCGGCGGGTACTACGTCGCCACGATCCACCGCGCCGAGAACACCGACGACCCGTCCCGTCTCGCCGAGGTCGCCACCTCCCTGGCGGGCCTCGACAAGCCGGTCGTGCTCCTCGCGCACCCGCGCGTGGTCGCCAAGGCCGCCGCGCACGGCATCGAGCTCACCCAGGGAACGCTCATCGCGCACGCGCCGCTCGCCTATCCCGACCTCATCGCCGCCGCGCTGTCCAGCGCGGGCGTCGTCACCGACTCCGGGGGGCTGCAGAAGGAGGCGTTCCTGCTGGGCGTCCCGTGCACGACGGTGCGAACCGAGACGGAGTGGGTGGAGACGGTGCAGCTCGGCTGGAACGTCCTCGCCAACACCGCCGAGGAGATCGCCGCCGGGGTCACCCGTCCTCGTCCCGCCGACACCGACGAGGCGCCGTACGGCGACGGACATGCGGCGGAGCGGGTGGTGTCCGAGCTGCTCCGCGCCGCGGGGACCACCGACGGCGCGTGACCGCCCCCGCCCCCGTGCTGCGCGAGCGCCGCGGCTTCCGCACCGATGTGCAGGGGCTGCGGGCGATCGCGGTCGGGCTGGTGCTCGTCTACCATGCGGGCATCCCGGTCGTCACCGGGGGGTATGTCGGCGTCGACGTGTTCTTCGTCATCTCCGGCTTCCTCATCTCCAGTCACCTGCTGGAATCGCTGGAACGACACGGGCGCATCCGCTTCGCGGACTTCTATGCCCGTCGTATCCGGCGGATCCTGCCGGCCTCGCTCACCGTGGCGCTGCTGACCGCGATCGCCGCGATCGCCTTCGTGCCGCCGCTCGCACTGGAGCGCGTGCTCCGCGACGCCCTCGCCACGATCCTCTATGTGCCGAACGTGTGGTTCGCGATCCAGAACACCGACTACCTCGCCGACCACTCGCCCTCGCCGTATCAGCACTACTGGTCGCTGGGAGTGGAGGAGCAGTTCTACCTTTTCTGGCCGCTGATCCTGCTCGCGCTGTTCGTCTTGTTGCGCCGGCGTATGGGGATGGTCGTCGCCGCGATCGCCGCGCTCGGCGTCGCGAGTCTCGTCGCCGGTATCGTGCTCACCCCCGTCAACCAACCGGCCGCCTTCTTCCTGCTCCCCACGCGAGCGTGGGAGCTGCTGATCGGCGCACTGGTCGGTGCCATCCTCCTGCACGGCGCGTTCCGTGTGCCGGCCTGGCTCGGCGCCGTCGGCGGATGGGCCGGCATCGCCCTGGTCCTGGCCAGCGCCGTGCTGTACGACGACGCCACGGTCTTTCCCGGCACGGCGGCGATCGTGCCGACCGTCGGCACGGCCCTCGTCATCCTCTTCGGCGCCCGTTCTCCGGCGTGGGGCCCCACGTGGGTGCTCTCTCTGAGGCCGATGCAGTTCATCGGTCTCATCTCGTACTCGCTGTACCTCGTGCACTGGCCGCTGCTGATCGTCACGCAGTCCGCGGTGGGGGAGGAACACCCCTTGCGCCTGCTGGTGAAGATCGGCCTCGGCATCGTGCTGGCAGTGCCTCTCGCGTGGCTGCTCTTCCGCTTCGTCGAGACGCCGCTCCGGGCACCCGGCTGGCTCACCCGCCGACGCCCGCGGTTCACGCTGCTCGGTACGCTCGCCCTCACCCTCGTCCTCGCCGCAGGCCTGACGGGAGCGGCGCACTGGGCCGCCGCACGCGACGTCGGCACCGGTGAGGCCGTGGCCGCGGCTCCGGATTTCCCGACGGATCCGCCCCGGGGCACCGGTTTCGTGCCCCGGAACATGACGCCGTCGCTCGCCGACGTGGCGGCGGATCTGCCCGTCCTCTATGCCGACGGTTGCCATCACAGCGTGTCCCAGGAGGAGGTGCAAGACTGCACCTACGGGGACGGCGAGACGTCCGTCGCGGTCTTCGGCGACTCCCACGCAGCCCAGTGGTTCCCCGCGGTCTCCGAGATCGCCGAGGAGCACGGGGGCATCGCGCTCTCGTCGTACACGAAGTCCTCGTGTCCCGCCGTCTCCACCACGGTGCTGGACAAGGACGTGCCGTACACCTCCTGCGACCGCTGGCGTGAGGCAGTCCTGGAGCACTTGGAGGAGGCCCCTCCGGCGCTGGTCGTGATCTCCAGCTACGCGCACTACGATCTCGCCGACGCCTCCGACGCCCAGGCACGCACGCAGGAGTGGGAGGCAGGCATGCGCACGACCGTCGAACGCCTCCGCGCCGCCGGTTCCGAAGTGCTCGTCATCGCAGACACCCCGCGATTCGAGTCGCCGCCCGCCACGTGCATCTCCGCGGACGTCCTGGACACCACCCGGTGCGACGGCGCGCGCGACGAGGTCCTCGACGCTGCGTTCACCGCCGCGGAGAAGCGTTCCGTCACGGCGGCGGGCGGCGTGTACGTCGACCTCACCGACTATGTGTGCGACGACAGCGTGTGCCCCGTGATCATCGACGACCTGCTCGTCTACCGCGATGTGAACCATCTGACCACGGCCTTCGTGTCGTACCTCGCCCCTGCCCTCGAGGAGCCGTTCCTCGCCGCACTCGGCGCCCGGGGCTGAAGGCGGGGCGGTGCGCCGCTCCTGGCGCCCGTCCAGCCGGTGCCCCCGTAGACTAGGCGTCATGCGTATCGCCGTCGTGGCCCTCGGAAAGATCGGGCTTCCCCTCGCCGTCCAGTTCGCCTCCTCCGGTCACGATGTGATCGGCGTCGATGTCAACCAGAAGGCGGTCGACATCATCAACGCCGGGCAGGAGCCGTTCCCCGGTGAGGCCCACCTGGCGGAGAAGCTGCAGGAGCTCGTCCCCTCCGGCCGTCTGCGCGCCACGACCGATTACGCCGAGGCGATCCCGGGAGCCGACGCCGTCGTCCTCGTCGCGCCCGTGTTCGTGAACGACGAGACGTGGGAGCCGGACTTCCAGTACATGGACTCGGCGACGCGATCGCTCGCCGAGCACCTCACGCCCGGCACCCTGGTGTCGTACGAGACGACGCTGCCCGTGGGGACGACCCGGAACCGGTGGAAGCCCATGCTCGAGGAGGGCTCCGGGCTGACGGAGGGCACGGACTTCTTCCTCGCGTACTCGCCGGAGCGCGTGCTCACCGGGCGGGTCTTCGCCGACCTGCGCAAGTACCCGAAGCTCATCGGCGCCTTGTCCGACGAGGGGAACCGTCGCGCCCGCGAGTTCTACGAGTCCGTCCTGCAGTTCGACGAGCGTCCCGATCTCCCTCGCCCGAACGGTGTGTGGGACCTCGGCACGACCGAGGCCTCCGAGATGGCGAAGCTCGCCGAGACCACGTATCGCGACGTGAACATCGGCCTGGCCAACCAGTTCGGCCTGTTCGCCGCAGAACACGGGATCGATGTCTATAAAGTCATCGAGGCCTGCAACTCGCAGCCGTACAGCCACATCCACCGCCCGGGCATCGCCGTCGGCGGACACTGCATCCCGGTCTACCCCCGTCTGTATCTCTCCACCGACCCCGACGCCGACATCGTGCGGGTGGCGCGCCAGCTCAACGCCTCCATGCCGGAGCGCCTGGTGGCGCAGGCGGAAGGCATCCTCGGTGACCTGAGCGGTCTGCGGGCGGTCGTGCTCGGGGCCGCCTATCGCGGCGGCGTCAAGGAGACGGCCTTCTCCGGTGTGTTCCCGACCGTCGAGGCGCTGCGCGCCCGCGGAGCCGAGGTCGTCGTGCACGACCCGCTGTACACCGACGAGGAACTGCGTCGACTCGGGTTCGAGCCGTACGACCTCGGCGGACCGGTCGATCTCGCCATCCTCCAGACGGACCACGCCGACTATCGTGAGCTCAGCCCGGCCCAGCTGCCGGGAGTGAAGCTCCTCGTGGACGGTCGCGCGGCCACGGACGCCGCGCTGTGGTCCGGGACGCCGCGCCTCGTGGTGGGGACGGCAGCCTGATGGATCTCCTCGTCGTCGGGTCGGGTTTCTTCGGCCTCACCATCGCCGAGCGCGCCGCGGAAGCGGGCCGCAAGGTGACAGTCATCGACCGCCGCTCGCACATCGGCGGCAACGCCTACAGCGAGGCGGAACCCGAGACCGGGATCGAGGTGCATCGCTACGGCGCGCACCTGTTCCACACGTCGAACGCGACGGTGTGGGAGTACGTCAACCGCTTCACCTCGTTCACGAACTACGTGCACCGTGTCTACACGACCCACAAGGGCGTCGTGTTCCCGATGCCGGTGAACCTCGGGACGATCAACCAGTTCTTCCAGGCCGCGTACACGCCGGATCAGGCCCGTGCGCTCGTCAAGGAGCAGGCGGGCGAGTTCGATGCGAAGTCCGCGACGAACTTCGAGGAGAAGGGCATCGCGCTCGTCGGGCGCCCGCTGTTCGAGGCGTTCTTCCGCGACTACACCGCGAAGCAGTGGCAGACCGACCCGCAGAAGCTCTCCGGCGACATCATCAGCCGGCTCCCGGTGCGCTACACGTACGACAACCGCTACTTCAACGACACGTGGGAGGGGCTGCCCACCGACGGCTACACCGCGTGGCTCGAGCGCATGGCCGACCACCCCAACATCGAGGTGAAGCTGGACGTCGACTACTTCGACGAGTCCCAGGCGCTGAACAAGAGGGCCACCGTCGGGCAGGTCCCGGTGGTCTACACCGGCCCCGTCGACCGCTACTTCGACTATGCCGAGGGCGCGCTGAGCTGGCGTACGCTCGACTTCGAGCAGGAGGTGCTCGACGTCCGCGACTTCCAGGGCACGAGCGTCATGAACTACCCGGACATGGACGTGCCGTACACGCGCATCCACGAGTTCAAGCACTTCCACCCGGAGCGCAAGGACGTCTACGAGTCCGACAAGACCGTCATCATGCGGGAGTTCTCCCGCTTCGCCGAGCGCACCGACGAGCCCTACTACCCGGTGAACACCCCGGCCGACCGCGAGGGCCTGTTGGCCTACCGCGAGCTCGCGAAGGGGGAGAAGGACGTCCACTTCGGCGGTCGCCTGGGCACGTACCAGTACCTCGACATGCACATGGCCATCGGGTCGGCGCTGTCGCTCTGGAACAACACTCTCTCCTAGACTCGGAATCGTGAGTCACGCTGCTGTCGGGGCGCCCGGGACGCCCCGGCGCTATCTGCATTCGCTGTGGCTGCTGTCGGCCCGTGACCTCAAGGTCCGGTACGCGACGAGCTTCCTCGGCTACGTCTGGTCTGTTCTCGACCCGCTGGTGATGAGCGCGATCTACTGGTTCGTGTTCACCCAGGTGTTCCGTCGCGACGTGGGGGAGCAGCCGTACATCATCTTCCTCATCAGCGCGCTGCTGCCGTGGGTGTGGTTCAACAGCTCCGTGTCGGACTTCACGCGGGCGTTCAAGAAGGACGCCCGTCTCGTCCGCTCGACATCCATCCCGCGCTCCATCTGGGTGAACCGCATCGTGCTCAGCAAGGGCATGGAGTTCCTGTTCTCACTGCCGGTGCTGGTGCTGTTCATCGTGGTCAACCTCCTGTTCGAGAGCCATCCCGACCAGGTGGTGCAGATCGGCTGGGGCGTGCTCTGGGTGCCGGTGGCGATCCTCATGCAGACGGTGCTGCTCGTCGGCCTCGGCCTGCTGGTCGCGCCGCTGTGCGTGCTCTACACGGACCTCGAGCGCACCACGGCGCTCATCCTCCGGGCGATGTTCTACGCCACCCCGATCATCTACAACGTCACGGACCTGCCCGGTGTCTTCCAGACGCTCGGCGCCTTCAATCCGCTCGCCGGGATCTTCATGCTGTATCGCATGCCGTTCTTCCCGGACCAGTGGAACCCGTTCACGCTCACGGTCAGCGCCGTGATGTGCCTGCTCATCCTCGCGCTCGGCGTCTGGGCGTTCCGGCGTCTCGAGCGCCCCGTGTTGAAGGAGCTGTGATGGACGCCGCGATCGACGTGCGGGGCCTCGGTGTGCGCTTCCGCCGCAACCGTCGGGGACAGCGCAGCTTCAAGGACCTGTTCGCCGGAGCGTCCCGTCGCTCGCGTCCCGGAGAGTTCTGGGCGCTCCGCGACGTCTCGTTCACCGTGCAACCGGGCGAATCGATCGGCGTGGTCGGGCGGAACGGTCAGGGCAAGTCGACGCTGCTCCGCCTCGTGGCTGGCGTGCTGCTGCCCGATGAGGGCTCTGTCAGCGTCAACGGCGGGGTCGCCCCGCTCATCGAGATCACCGGTGGTTTCGTCGGCGATCTGACGGTCAGGGAGAACGTCCGGCTGACGGCAGGACTGCACGGCATGTCGAAGGACGAGGTCGCCCGCCGATACGACGACATCATCGCGTTCGCCGAGCTCGCCGGGTTCGAGGAGACGCCGTACAAGCACCTCTCCAACGGAATGAAGGTGCGTCTGGCGTTCTCCGTCGTCTCCCAGCTCGACGAGCCCATCCTGCTCGTCGACGAGGTGCTCGCGGTCGGCGACAAGGCCTTCAGGGAGAAGTGCTACAAGCGCATCGACGAACTGCTCTCGGACGGCCGCACGCTGTTCTTCGTCAGTCACAACGAGCGCGACCTGCGCCGGTTCTGCACCAGAGGGCTTTATCTGGACCGGGGCACGCTCGCTCTGGACGCCCCGATCACGGATGTCCTGGACCGCTACAACGCGGACTACTCCGTCTGAGCCGACGCGCCGACCCGGCGGGGTGTCAGAGGCCGACGAGATCGCGCAGGTCTGCCGCGGCAGCGCGCGCGCTGTCGATGGCCGCTGACACACCGGAGCCGTCCTCGACCGCCGAGCGCAGCGCCGTGAGCTGCTGCGCGTAGGTCTCCACGCCGGAGCGCCAGGAGTCCTGGATGGACGACGGCGGCAGGGCGTCGCCCAGGCGCTGTGCGTCGTCGATCAGCGAGTCGACGACCGGGATGGCGTCCTCGGTGCTCGCACCCGTGACGATGTCGAGGCCGGGCTCGACGGCGCTCAACCAACCGGACACCTTGTCCCGGAAGACCTCGAGCGTCGGGTCATCGACCGGCGGTGCGGACGTCATCGGCGTCGCCCCGTCCGGGGGAGTCTCCGATGAGCCGACAGGCGGTGTCCCGGACCCCTCTGGGCCCGGCATCCCACCGCGGAAGACGGCGAAGAACAGGACCAGCGCGACGACGGCCAGTGCGGCGACGCTCAGCCCGACGATCAGCCACACCCGACCGGTGCGCTGGGGCGCCGGGGGAAGCGGGGCCCACCGCACCTCGGGCTGGGGCTCGTCCATGTCAGGCCTCCAGAGGGCTCATCGGCTCCCAGGTGCGATCGCGACCGATGCGGCCACCGTCCCTGAGCCCGCGGAACAGATTGCTCGTGCCGCGGACGGTGCGCTCGACGAAGACCAGCCGGATCAGCTCCTTGAAGAAGGTCGCGGTCGTCCCGAGGCCGAACAGCACGGGGTTGTAGACGCCGTGCACGCGGTAGTACTGCTTGATGAAGGCACGGTTGCGCATGATGTAGTAGCGGTAGGCATTGCTCGAGGCGTTCATGTGGCGGATGCCCATGTCCCACTGCCGGATCTCGCGCGTGCGGCGGAGCACGAACTCATCGACGATGACCGCCGTGGTCAGGCGAGAGGCCAGCCACCCGTACATCTGGTCGTCCCAGTAGATGAAGAAGCGCGGGTCGGGGAGGCCGATCTGCTGCACGATCGAGCGGTGGATGAACATCCCCTCGAAGCAGCCGCTGTTCATCTCTTTGTAGCCGGAGGAGTCGAAGCCTGCCGGGGCGAACGGGATCGGGATGCCCATGCGCTCCGCGATGCGGTACTGCCAGTAGAACTCGCTGCCGTCGTAGTCGTAGCGCCGTCCCTGGATGCTCTTGAATCGCGGCGCCCAGGCGCCCATCCGGGCGAGACCGTCCGGGAGCACCTCGACGTCGTCGTCCATCATCCAGATCCACTGGGCGCCGAGATCGTACGCCGTGCGCATGCCCTCGCTGAAACCGCCGGAGCCGCCGGTGTTGACGTCGAGACGGCGATAGACGAGGTCGGTGCCGATGTCGTCGCGGAAGGACTCGACGACGTCGGTCGTATCGTCCGAGGAGGCGTTGTCGATCACGATCACGTGGCCCGGCTTCGGGTCCATCGCGGTGATGCTGGTGAGCAGGCCGGTCAGCAGATGCGAGCGGTTGTACGTGACGATGACGATCGCGGCGGAGGAGGGATCGAAGGCAGGGGCGTCGGTGGTCATGCCTTCTCCTCGAAGACCTGCTGCCAGGATTCGGCGGAGACCAGGTCCGGCAGAGCGGCGCGGTACTGGCGCTGGAGCTCCGGCCACCGTCGTCGCAGCTCGGCGTGCAGACGCACGGACTCGCGCAGCATGCGGCGGTACTTGGCGCGGTCGCGCGTGTAGATGTTCTTCCCTGAGCCGTCGGCGGCGCTCACGAGAGCGCTGTCATACAGCGGGAGGCGCCACCAGTGCGCGTCGCCCTTCCCGAACTCCACCTCCGGCTGAGCGACGTTCGCCGGGTCGGGCCGGTGCACCCAGTGCGAGAGCAGTGTCTTCAGCGTGAAGATCCGCAGTCGCAAGCCGGTCGGGCTGTCGAACTCGTTCTTCGGCAGCCGCTTGTAGACCTGGCGGCCGTGGCGGGAATGCAGCACCCGGGCAGGGTCGCGATGGATCACCGTCTCCGGGTACTCGGCGGCAAGGGCGCGCGCGGCCGGCATCGCCGTGGCCAGGTTGCGGCGCATGTGGCCGGGTCCGGAGAGCACGTCGCGCAGAGCCCGGTTGCGCAGCGCCACCGGGTAGTACTGCATCATCATGAGGTGCTTCAGATCCACGCGGCGGCTGTGCACGATGAGGCGGCCGCCTCGCGGTGCTCCGGAATGCAGGAGCCCGGCGACGATCCGGTTGCGGGCGTGGAAGTAGGCCTGCCAGTCGATCGAGTCGTCCTTGTTCACCCAGGAGACGTGCCAGAGCGCCACACCGGGCATCGATACGGTCGGGAAGCCCGCCTCGCCGGCGCGGAGGCAGAACTCCGCGTCGTCCCACTTGATGAACGCAGGGAGGGAGAGTCCCACCTTGCGGACCGCGTCGAGGGGGATGAGGCACATCCACCACCCGTTGTAGTCGGCGTCCATCCGCATGTGCAGCAGCGGCGACTGGCGCAGGTTGGCGACACCGAAGTCGTGCGGCATCTTCTCCTGGTAGAGGTTGCGCCACATGAAGGGGCCCTCGTCGACGACCTCCGCCCAGCCGTGCAGCTTGGGGCGGTCGAGGAGGTCGAACATGTGTCCGCCGACGAGCATGGGCGTGGTGGCGAACTGACCGAAGATGATGGAGCGCCGCAGCGACTCCGGCTCGATGCGGACGTCGTCGTCCAGCAGCTGCACGAAGTCGCTCTCGGGGCGCTGCAGGGACTCGTGCATCGCACGGGCGAAGCCGCCCGATCCGCCGAGGTTGCCCTGGCGGATGACCTGCAGGGTCTCGCCCAGACGCTCGGCGACCTCGGCGTAACCGTCCTGGTCAGCGACGAGCTGCGTGCCCTGGTCGACGAGGAAGATGCGGTCGACGAACTCCAGCGCATCAGGAGAGGAGGCGAGTGCCCTCAGGGTCTCGACGCAGTAGTCGGGCTTGTTGTATGTCGTGATGCCGAGAGAGGCCTTCCCGGTGCGGGTGGGAGCCTGCTCGGTGGTCCACTCCGCGCCCTCGAGCACGGCGGGCTTCTCGTCGGCCACGATGTCGAACCAGATCCACCCGCCGTCGCTGTACTGGGTGAGGTCGAGGTCGAACGACGTCGTGGCCTCGCCGGTCACCTCCCGGGTGGCCACGCGCTGGCGCACACCGCCGCCGTTGGAGCGGTAGACGAGGATGGTCGCCGGCCCCGTGGTCCGTACGGTGAGCTGCACCTCGCGGACGCTCGTCCAGTGCTGCCAGTACGACGCGGGGAACGCGTTGAAGTAGGTGCCGAGGGAGACGCGCCGACCGGCCACGATCCGGGCGCGATGCCGTCCCAGGATGTTGCCGAGATGCGCGCGGCTGGAGACCCGGACCGGTTCCTCCTCGATCACCGACCACGTTTCCGGATCCGCATACAGCGGGAGCAGATCGGGGTCGCGATCGAGCGGGAAGACGACGTTCTGAAGGACGTGGGCCACAGGGAGGTTCTCCGTTGTTGATGCCGCGGCCGCTGCCGGAGGGCAGCGCGGGACTCGACGAGCAGTGAGTAGCCTACCGGTGGTCGCCTTCGGATCTGCGGAGAGCCGATCCCCTGCGCTCGGCGTGGCTGGCTAGACTGACCGCGATGAAGGTACTGATCACCGGCGGGGCCGGCTACATCGGATCGACCGTGGCGACGGCGTGCATCGAGGCCGGGATCCAGGTCGTGGTGCTCGACGATCTGTCCACCGGGCTGGCGGCTTTCGGCGAGGGACGCAACCTCTACGTCGGCGACATCGCCGACGCCGCCGTCCTCGACCGGCTGCTGACGGACCACCCCGACATCGATGCCGTCGTGCACTGCGCCGCCCGTATCGTCGTGCCCGAGTCCGTCGCCGATCCGCTCGGCTACTACGACAGCAACGTCGGCAAGACGATCACGCTCCTCCGCCGCCTCCGGGACGCCGGGATCGGGCGCATCGTGTTCAGCTCCTCCGCCTCGATCTACGCGGGGGAGACGGGGGACGGGGTCGACGAGAGCGGGCGGCTCGCCCCCTCGAGCCCCTATGCGACCACCAAGGCGATGGTCGAGCAGATCCTCGCCGACGCCGCAGCGGCCGGCGACTTCCGCGCCATCGCGCTCCGCTACTTCAACCCGATCGGCGCCGACCCGCAGCTGCGGACCGGACTGCAGAACCCGACTCCGTCGCACGCGCTCGGCAAGATCATGCAGGCGCGGGCGGCGGGGGAGCCGTTCACGATCACCGGCACCGACTGGGCGACCCGCGACGGATCGGGCCTGCGGGACTACATCCACGTCTGGGACCTCGCGCTCGCGCACGTCGCGGCGGTGACCCGGTTCGACGATGTCGCGACGCCGGAGCAGCCGTATCAGGTGATCAACCTGGGCACCGGCGACGGTGTCACGGTCCGCGAGCTGGTACGGGCCTTCGAGAGGGTGACCGGGGACCCGCTGCCCGTCGTGGAGACCGATCGCCGGCCCGGGGACCAGGCCGGCGCCTTCGCGATCGTGGAGCGGGCGCGCGAGGTGCTGGGGTGGCGTGCGGAGCGCTCCGTCGACGACGGCGTCCGCGACGCCCTCGCCTGGGCGCAGAAGCTCCCCACCGTCCGCTGACGGCGCGCCGTCACTCCTGCGGGCGCAGTGTGGGGATGGCGCCGGTGTGCGCGGCGTCGATGTTCTCGCGCCACGAGCGGGACTGCCCGGCGCGCAGGGCGCACAGGGCGAGCATGAACCACCCGGCGCCGACGAGGGTGAAGCTCTCGAACATCGAGTCCACCGCGAGCGTCACGAGCGTGATCGGCGTCCAGGCGTAGACGACGGAGCGGCGGACGCTCGCGACCAGCCAGGAGCGGATCAGCGCGATGCCGCCGAGCAGGAGGAACAGCACCAACCCTGCCGCGCCGAGCTGCAGCAGCACGTCGAAGAAGGCGTTCAGTGCGCTCTGATGCCGGTCGTCGAGCTGGAAGTTGATGAACGTGAACGGATACTCTCCTCGGGCCCAGTCGCCGAACCAACCCCATCCGGTGATGGGCTTGACGGCCACGAAGTCGAGGATCATGTTCCACAGCTCGGCCCGCATGGAGAAGTCGGATCCGGCGTCCAGCAGCGCGATGATCTGGTGACGCAGGGCGAACGCGACGGTGAGTGCGAGGGCGACCAGGACGCCCAACGTCCATTGCACGAGGTTCCGACGGGCCGGGGCGGTATGGCGGACGATGGTGAGCGCGACCGTGACGATTCCGACGGCGACGGCCAGCACGAGCACCGTCGGCGAGGACGACAGGAAGGCCAGCCCGCCGGCGAGGGCGACGGAGACCACCGCGAGAGGCGGATCCACGGATTGGGTGCGCCACTCGATCACGAAGGTGATCAGGGCGAGCACGGCGATGAAGCCGAGCATGTTCCGGCTGCCGAACAGCCCCTGGACCGGGCCGCCGGAGGCGAGATTGCCCTGGATGTCCAGGAAGGAGAATGGGAGGTCGAGGAGCACGCCCGAGAGGATCTCCACGCCGAGGGAGATGCCGAGTAGGACGCGGAGGGTGTCGCCCAGCGCGCGGACGGTCTGCAGCGTGTCGCGGATGTGTCCGATGGTGATCGCGAGGAATGCGTAGCCGAAGAGCGAGAGCCAGCCCAGGATTGTGTCGGAGCGGTCGGTCGTCCACACCAGGCTCACGAGCGCCCAGGCGAGGAAGGCCAGCAGCGAGGACGGCGCGATGCGCAGCGGGGACAGCTCCTCTCTCCGCACCCAGAGGATCGCGGCGCCGAGCAGGCACAGGGCCGTGATGATGGTGGCGAGGGTGACGGCCGACGTCATCCGTCCGATCGCGAACGAGCCGAACACGGCGGTCAGTGCCGCCAGCGTGAACGCCCGCGCCATCTCCGCCGAGCCGAGGAGCCGGGCGAGCGGGTGTGCCGCCGTCACGGCACCCGCCGCGGCGTCGCGCCGCGTTCGAAGACGAGATCCCGCTCGCCGACGCCCACCAGCGGCACCGACTTGAGCTTGAACGACAGCAACACCAGGAGCAGCCACCCCCACAGCATGATGGGGGTCGACTCGGTGAGCCCCTGCACCAGCAGCACGATGGTGAACAGGCTGGGCAGCAGCGTGAGCGGGGAGTAGGGGCGCCGCGCGTCGAGGTCCCACCGGGGGCGGTCGACGGCGAAGAACCAGGAGCGCCACAGCAGGCTACCGTACGCCACGGCCATCAGCACGAGGCCGACGATGCCGAGCTGCAGCAGCACGTCCAGCCACATGTTGTGGGCGTGGAACACGGTGATCCCATGGTCGACGATCCAGCCGTCGAAAGCCGGGTCCGTGGGCACCCACGGGCTGGAGAAGCCGTTGCCGATGACGGGGTGCTCGCCGACCCGTTCGAGCACCGCCGCCCAGATCTTGTCGGAGCGGCCGGTGAGGTCGGCGCTGCGGCCGAGGAGACCGAGGAGGGGCTCGCGCAGCAGCCACACGGCGAGACCGCCGAGGACCGTGGAGCCGATCGCGACGACGTAGATCCGAGTGCGCGCGGTCGGCGAGGCCGCTCGACGCATCAGCAGGGCGACGACGAGGACCACGGCGGCCGCGGCGGCGCACACGAGCGCGGTCGCCGACGCGGTGCGGACGAGGAAGTATGCCGCGAGGAGCATCCACAGCGCGAGCGTGGTCCGCCAGCGGGCTCGAGCGGCGAAGAGCACGCCGAAGGTGATCAGCGCGAACAGTGACACGATGCCGAGCAGGTTCGCGTTGCCCAGGATGCCCTGGATGCGTCCGCCGTCGAAGAGGTTGTCGCGGACCCAGTACCACTGGGGGTCGATCTTCCCGTCGGGGATGTCCGCGAAGTTCGGCAGCAGGGGACCATGGAGGACCAGCGACACCCACAGCTCGAGGGCGAGGGAGAGGCCGAGGATCCATTTGAAGGCGGACGACAGGGCGCGCACGATCTCGTGCCAGGTCAGCACGTGTGCGATGAACAGACCGTTCACCGTGACCGCCGCCAGGAGCACACCCGTGGCGACGGTGGGGACGCGCCACTGCGACCAGGCGACCGAGAGGAGGGCGAGTGCCGTGTAGCCGATGGCCGCCCACGGCAGCCGACGCCAGCGGAACGACTGCGGGCGCTTCCTGGCGAGCATCGGGACGCCGATCGCGAGGGTGGCTGCGCTGAAGAGGGCGAGCACGATCGCCGCCCCGATCTCGCCGACGAGGTTGTACACCGCCGAATGCGCGAAGGCCACGAACAGGACGGCGATGACGTATCCGCGCAGCAGGAGATGCCCCGTGGACTCGCGCTCTGGCGCGGTGGGCGGGGCTGCCACCGGGTGCTTGGTGTACTGGGCCATCGCGACTCAGGCTACCTCGACGGGCCCGGATCCGACCTGTCCGTGGCGCCGGGCTCTACGCTGGGGGCATGCTGCGCAGCCTCACCAACGTGCCCCGCGACTACGCCTGGGGATCGTCCTCCCTCCTCGCCGAGCTCGAAGGCCGCACCCCGACGGGCGCGCCGGAGGCCGAGGTGTGGTTCGGCGATCACCCCGGCGATCCCGCCGACCTCGCGGACGGCGGGACGCTGGACGAGGTGACCGGGGGCTCGCTGCCGTACCTGCTGAAGCTCCTCGCCGCCGCGCGGCCCTTGTCGATCCAGGTGCACCCGACCAGGGAGCAGGCGGAGGAGGGCTGGGCGCGGGAGAGCGCGCTGCCGTTGGACGACCCGCGGCGGAACTACCGCGACGCCAACCACAAGCCGGAGCTCATCGTCGCCCTGAGTGACCGCTTCGAGTCGCTCAGCGGCCTGCGTCCGGTCGCGGACACCCTGCGAATTCTCGACTCCCTCGACGACGTCCCCGGCGTGCGGGCCCTGCGGGAGCGGCTCTCGGGCGAGGGCGACCCGCTCGGGGACGCGATCGGCTGGCTGCTCGGAGGGCAGGCGCAGGGCCACGTCGACGAGATCATCTCCGCCGTCGTCGGCGCCGCCGCCGGGGAGGCGGGGGAGGAGGAGCCGGCTCTGCGGGCCGTGGCCGCGATCGCCGAGACCTCGCCGGGCGACCCGGGGGTCGTCGTCGCCCTGCTCATGAACCACGTGGTACTGCGCCGCGGCGAAGGCGTCTTCCTGCGGGCCGGACTGCTGCACGCATACCTTTCCGGCCTCGGCGTGGAGATCATGGCGGCGAGCGACAACGTGCTCCGCGGTGGTCTGACCCCCAAGCGCATCGATGTCCCCGAGCTGCTCGCCGTGCTGGACACCACCCCCGGCGAGGTCCCGGTGCTGCGGCAGACGGGCGACGAAGCCGTGACGACGTACCCGGTTCCCGTGCCCGACTTCGCCCTCCGACGGGTCCGGATCGATGGCGCGGCGGTCACCCTGGACGTCTCCGGCCCGACCATGGTGCTGGCCACGGCCGGCTCCGTCCACGTGACCGCGGAGTCCGGCGCGGAGACCGCCGTCCCGGTCGGCACGGCGGCGTTCGCCGACGCCGACGAGCGCTCCCTCACGCTCTCCGGTGCGGGTGAGGCCTTCGTCGCGACCCCCGGCCGCTGAGACGTCATCCCCGGGGCCGCGACACGCCGAGGAACGTCCAAGAACCTTCAAGAATCGCTTGAGGGTTTACGATCCGCGACTTGACCCGAGCGAATGACACGGGTGTAATTAGGTGAGCACGGCCCGCCAGGGGGGCGGTTTCTGAAGGGTTGGAGGTCGAGATGACGGGTTACCGTTCCGATGTGCCGGAGAACTGGTTCGTCGATCCAGTCAACCTCGGTGTCCCCGGGGTCCGCCGGTCCGACCAGGACGACGACAACGCCCTCGCCTGGCAGAGCGATGCGCTCTGCTCGCAGACCGACCCCGAGGCGTTCTTCCCGGAGAAGGGCGGCTCGACGCGGGACGCCAAGCGCATCTGCACGGCGTGCGACGTCCGTGGCGAGTGCCTCGAGTACGCGCTGGCCAACGACGAGCGCTTCGGCATCTGGGGCGGTCTCTCCGAGCGCGAGCGGCGCAAGCTCAAGCGTCGCGCCAGCTGACCCGACTTCGCGGCGCGGCTTCCCGGGCGCGCCGGGAGCGGTGCGCATCCCGGCGTGACGCCCCGCATAGGCTGACCACGTCATGCCAGCCCGAGTTCATGCCCTCATCGTCGCGCGCCCCGGCCCCTCCGCCCGCGCCCAGCTCCTCCGCACGCTCGACGCCGTGCGCTCGCAGACGCTCCCGCCCGCGGCCGTCACACTGATCATCTGCGGCGACGCCACCACCGCACGGGAGAGCGAAGCCGTCGCCGCCACCGTCGAGGGCATCATCGAGGCGCGCGCGTCGACCTCGTTCGCCGAGGCCCTCGATCTGGCGCGCCCGCGCGTCCTCGACGGATCGGCGATCTGGATCCTCGCGCAGGACACCGCCCCGCACCCGCGTGCGCTGGAGCGTCTCACCGGCATGCGGGAGCGGTCGCCGTCCGCCGCGATCATCGCGCCGAAACTCGTCGCCACCGACAATGAGCGCGAGATCGTCTCCTTGGGCGTGAGCATGACCACGTTCGGCCGCTCGGTCGAGCTGGCGGCGGGGGAGTTGGACCAGGGCCAGCACGACCGGATGGACGACGCCCTCGGCGCCGACATCCGGGGCCTGCTCATTCGCGGAGAGGTGCGCGAGGCGCTTCGCCCCGATCCTGCCCTCGGGGGTGCGGACGAAGGCCTCGACCTCGGCGTGCGGGCGCGACTCGGAGGCGGCCGTGTCGTCCTCGCTCCGGCTGCGAGGGTCTCCGCCGCTCCGGACGGCCCTGCGGCGCTCCCGGCGGGACGGGCGCGCCGTGCCTTCGTCACCCGCCTCGCCCAGCTGCATCGCCGCCTCGCCTATGCGCCTGCCGCCGCCGTGCCGCTGCACTGGCTGACGTTCCTGCCGCTCGCGCTGTGGCGTTCCCTCACCCATCTCATCGGCAAGCGGCCGGAGGCCGTGTTCCCGGAGTGGGGGGCTGCTCTCCTCGCGATGGTCCGTTTCGGCGCCGTCGCCCGATCGCGCGCCCGGATCCGTTCGTTCCGATCCTCCACCTGGGCGAGCATCGCCCCGCTGCGCGTCACCCCCGCACAACTGCGTCGCCGGCTCGACGACGGGCACGGCAGCGAGCATGGTGCCGTCAGCGAGCTCCGCTTCTTCTCCGGGGGCGGAGCCTGGGCGGTGCTGGCCGCGCTGGTGGTGAGCATCGCCTCCTTCACGAGTCTCCTGGCCTGGCCGGCGCTGGGAGGCGGTGGACTCCTGCCCTTGCGTGAGACCGTCGGCGCGTTGTGGCAGGACGCGGCATGGGGTCTGCGCGGGATCGGCGTCGATCTCGTCGGACCGGCGGACCCGTTCGCTGCGATCATCGCCGTCCTGGGGTCGCTGTGGCCGGGCGCGCCGTCCTTCGCGATGGTGCTGCTGTGGATCCTCGCGCTGCCGCTCGCCGTCCTCGGCGGATGGTTCGCCGCGACCCGGGTCACCGATCGGGCCGGACTGCGCATCTTCGCCGGCATCGCGTGGGCGCTCGCGCCGACTTTCCTCACCGCGCTCGTGGACGGGCGGCCTTCTGCCGTGCTCGTCCACCTGCTGCTCCCGTGGCTGTTCCACTCGGCGGTGGTCGCCCACCGATCCTGGGGCGCGGCCGGCAGTGCGTCCCTGCTCCTGGCGGCGGTCGTCGCCTGTGCACCGGTCCTGGCTCCGGCCCTCGCGCTGCTGTGGGTCGTGGCTCTGGGGATCGTGCTCGGCACGGCGCAGTTCCGAGGTGCGGGTCGCCTGCTCTGGCTTCCCCTGCCCACCGCGGTGCTGTTCGCTCCGCTGATCTTCTGGCAGCTCGCCCACGGCAGCGCGCTCGGTCTGCTCGCCGATCCCGGCCTGACGTGGCTGGGGCCGCAGGCGTCGGCCGACGCCGCCGGACGCCTGGCGATCGCCGGGGGCTTCCCGACGAACGATCTGGCGGGCTGGGCGAGCGTCGTCCCCGGAACCTGGGCGGCGCTGCTCTGCGCACCGCTCGCGCTGCTCGCGCTGGGGTCCGCCGTCTCCCCTCGATGGCGGGCGGGCATCACCCTGCTGGTCGTCGCGCTCAGCGGACTGGCAACCGCCTTTCTCGCCGTCGGGATCAGCGTCGCCGCCGCGGGGGGCACCCCGGTGCCGATCTGGCCCGGCACCGGTCTGAGCCTCGCCTGGATCGGCGTCGTGGGTGCCGCGACGATCACGCTCGACACGGCGATCACGCTGCCGCGCCTGCGCGTCGCCGCCACAGGGGTGGCCGCCCTCGCCCTCGTGGCGTGCGCTGTCCCTGCTCTCACCGCCTTCCACACCGACCGCTCCGCACTGACGAACGGCCCCGAGTCCACCCTTCCCGCCTATGTGCGAGCCCAGGCGGCAGGGGACCGGCCGATCTCCACTCTCATCCTCACGCCCCAGAACGACGGCGGTCTCGCTGTCGTCGTGGTGCGCGGTCCCAGCGAGACCCTCGGCTCGCAGACCACGATGCTCTCGACGGCGATCGAACCGCAGGGGACCGACATCGCGACTCTCGCCGTCGACCTCATCTCCGCCCGCGACTTCGACGCGCCGGCGGAACTGCTCGCGCAGGGGATCAGCTACGTCCTCCTCGCGGAGGCGCCGGGCGAGGGGGATCGCGCACGCACACTGCGCACGGCGTCCGTAGCCGCGATCGACCAACGGGCCGGCCTCGTGCAGGCCGGGTCGACGGATCGAGGAGTCCTCTGGCGCCTCGAGGGCGAGCCGGCGGCGTCGGCATCGCTGAGCGCGACCCAGGAGGGCACCGCCCGGCTCGTCGTGACGGTGCAGCTCCTGGTCCTGCTCGCCGCGCTGCTCCTGTCCATCCCGACGCGCGCGTCGCGTCGGGCGGCGAGGGCGCAGTCGCGGATCGTCGGCAGGGCGCCGGAGGAGCCGCTGGTGCTCCCGCGGCATGCGGAGGACACCGTGCCAGACGCGGCCGACGTGCCGCCGGTCGGCACCGTCGAGGATCCGCAGGACGAGCCCGCGCTGGCCGACGAGGCGCTCGCCCCGATCGCCGACGCGCACCCGACCGACGAAGACCATGACGACGTGCCGGACGGCGCTCCGACCGAGGACCGTGCGTCCGCCGAGAGCCGAGGAAGCACCGGCACCGAGGAGGACCACCGATGACCGGCAACCGTGCGTTCCGCGTCGCCGCGACCAGTGCGCGCGTCGTCACCGGAGTCGTGGTCGCCGCGGCCTGTGTGCTGGGCGTCGCGACCGCCGTGCACGCCCCCTGGCCGACAGTGACGCACGAGCCGGCACAGCAGCAGGTGACTCCGCTCCCGGGGGACAGCGTCCTGGTGTGCGCGGGCGATTTCCGCGCTCTCGGTCGCAACACGGCCGCCCCGTCGGAGATGCGCCGGGCGGCGACTCCTGAACTCACGGCAGGGGGCACGAGCGGTGTCCCGTCGCAGGCGGGGCTCGCCGTCCCGGATCTGGTGGACGGACAGGAGGTGCCCGTGCTCACCGGCGCCGTGGAGGGACGCACGGCGCCGCTCATCGCGGGAGCCGAGTCGTCCACCCTCGCCGCGGACGACCTCGCCGGCTTCGCAGCATCGCCCTGCGGGATCCCGCGGCTGGAGTCGTGGCTCGTCGGAGGGTCGGTGGGCACCGGAGCAGAGGATGTAGTTCTCCTCGCCAACGCGTCCGACGTCCCCGCGACCGTGACCCTCGCGGTCTACGGATCGGCGCGTGGCGGTCGTACGGTCATCGTCCCTCCGCGTACGCAGACGGCGCTGCCGCTGACCTCCATCGCCGCTGGCAACGACATCCCCGTCGTCAAGGTGAGCGCGGTCGGGGCACCGGTCCGCGCCGTCCTGCAGTCCGCGCTGATGCAGGTGCTCGACCCGGTGGGGGCCGACCAGCAGGAAGCGGTGCCCGGGCCCCAGCAGCGCGTCGTGCTCCCGGGCGTGCAGGCGTTCGCCGCGACGGGGGACCAGGGAGACATGACGGTGCTGCGACTGCTTGCTCCCGGCGCGGACGCGGTCGCCCAGGTCCGCGTGACCGCCGAGGGCGGCGGTGCCGGTCTGGACGAGTTCACGGTGCCGCTGACCGCGGACGAGCCGGCCCAGGTCTCGCTCAGCGGCCTCGAGCCCGGGACGTACACCGTGGAGATCGAGGCCGACGCCCCGGTCATCGCGGGAGCCCGTCAGCAGGACGGCTTCGGAGCGGATTCCGACTTCGCGTGGGTCACCCCCGCCCCCGAGATCGATGCGGAGGTCGCGTTCGCGGTGCCGTCCGGTCCGTCTCCGCGACTCCAGCTGGCCAACTCGTCCGACGAGGACACCACCGTCGCGCTCTCGTCCGTCGACGGGGGGTCGCCGCAGGAGATCGTCATCCCGGCGGGGGAGACCCGCGGCATCGACGTCGCGCCCGACACGACCTATCTGCTCCGTCCCTCCGGCGAGGTGCACGCCGCCGTCACGATGACCGCGCCCGGCGCCGTGGCCGTGCTTCCGGTCCCGCCGTCCCCTGGCGTCGAGACGTCGATCACCGTCTACCCCTGACGAGCCGGATCAGTGGTCGTGGCCGAGATCCCACGGCTCCCGGCCCACGTACTCGGCCGCCGCGCGGAAGACAGCGCTCTCGATCGCCATCCGTCGATGCGCGGCGTCGTCGTGACCGGGCGGAAGAAGGCGTTCGATGGGGATGCGGAAGAGGACGATCCTCCGCTGCTCACGGTCGAGATGCCAGCGCGGCACCTCGCCGTCGGCGTCGTACGACGGCAGCGCACCGATCTCGAACCGGACGTCCTGGAGCTCCGGCCACGTCCCGCGGAGGAACTCGACCGCGGTGCCGACGGTGAGATCGAAGCGATCGATGCGCCCATCCAAAGGGGCGAGCGGAGGCTTGACGACCTCGCTTCGCCCGAGGCGGCCGTGTCGGCCGTGCCTGGCACCGCGGCGAGCGGCGGAGGCGGGGACGGAACGGCGACGGGGCATGTCGAAAAGTCTAGGCGCAGCGGCCGCTTCCGGCGCGGCACCGCCGCCGCGGTCGGATGGAGTCGTACGCTGACGGGGATGGACGGACGACTGTGCTCGAAGGTCGGCTGCGCGCGCGAGGCCGTGGCCACCCTCACGTATGACTACGGCGACCAGATGGCCGCACTCGGCCCGCTCGGCGCGGCGAACGATCCGCAGGCGCACGACCTCTGCGCGCCGCACGCCGACCGGCTCTCGGTCCCCGCGGGATGGCTCGTCGTCCGCCACGAGGCGCTGCGCGCATGAGCGCGGACCGCCCCTGACCGGCGAGGCCGTCAGACGCTGAGACGGCGACCGGTCAGGCGCTCCGCGCGCCGGTCCGCGTTGGCGAGCGCGCGGCGTTCGCGCTCGCGCCGGAGAACGGTGACACCGACCAGGACGAGCTCGGGCGGCGCAGCCGGTAGGGGGGAGATGAAGGGCGCGGCCTCGGTGAGCAGATCGCGGGCTACCCGCTCCCGCGCAGCCGGGAGCATGCGGGGAGCGCTCACGAGGAACTGCGAGATGCGCCGGGCGAGTCGGTCCGGCAGGCGCGCCACATCGGCCGCCTGTGCCCACGCCGTCAGCTGCGGAGGCAGCACCGGTGCGAGCGTGACCAGCTTCGGAGTGCGCACCCGCTGGCTGTACGTGCCGGCGACGAGGTCGCCCAGCCGCTGGGATCGAGCCGTGAAGGCGCCGACGAGCACGGCGAGGCCGCCGAAGGTGAGGTAGATCTCCAGGACGCCGAGCAGCGCGCGGATGAACGCGTGGCGGAATCCGGCGGCTCCGCCGTCCATCCGCACGATCCTGCCGCCGACGGCGAGTTTTCCGAGGCTCCGTCCCTTCAGCGCCACCTCCATCGTGATCGGCAGGATCACGAAGCTGATGACGAGGGAAGCCACGAGGGCGATGCGGTCGGTCGCCGGGTCGAGCACGCCGATGTCGAGGAGCCAGATGCGCAGGAGGATCGACCCGACGAAGACGGCATAGCCGAGCAACATGTCGATGACGGCCCCGGCCGCCCGAAGGAGGAACCCCACGGGCTGGACGTCGATCGCGACCGCCTCCCCGGAGAGCACTTCGTCGGAGACGTCGATCTGCGCGGACATGAGTACAGTAAATCAGGTGGATGCCGATGCCCTCACCGATGCGCGCCGGTCCGAATGGGAACGGTTGGACACCCTCAGTCGCGCCCGTCTGGACGGCGCCGGTGTCGATGAGCTCATCGTGCGGTACCGCGCCGCCTCGGCCGATCTCGCGGAGCTCAAGACGTCGGTCGGGGAGTCGCCGCAAGGCGCCTACCTCTCCACGATCCTCGTGCGCGCGCGGCTCCGGCTCACGGGTGCTGCCGACAGCATCCTCACGCAGACGTCGCGGTTCTTCCGTCTCCAACTGCCCGCAGCCCTCTACCGGCTGCGGTGGACGACCCTCGTCATCGCTCTCGCCTTCGTGGCCGTCGCCGTCGGCACCGCGGCCTGGATCGCGAGCGACCCCGCCCTCGTCGCCACTCTCGGGCCGCCCGACGCCCTTCAGCAGTACGCCGACGAGAGCTTCACGGGGTACTACACCGAGAACCCGGCAGCAGTGTTCATGGGCATGGTCTGGACGAACAACGCCTGGATCGCGATGCAGTGCGTGCTGTTCGGGGTGACCGGCATCTGGCCCGTCTACATGCTCGTGCAGAACGCCATGGGGCTGGGCACGTCCGGTGCGGTCATGGCGGTCCACGACAAGGCCGACCTCATGGTCCTGTACATCCTTCCGCACGGCATGCTCGAGATGACGTGCATCTTCGTCGCTGCGGCCGCCGGTCTGCACATGTTCTGGGCCTGGGTCGCCCCGGGCCACCGCACGCGCGGCGAGGCGCTCGCGGAGGAGGGCAGGGCGCTGGCCACCGTCGCCCTCGGTCTCGTGTTCGCGCTCTTCCTCTCCGGACTCGTCGAGGGTTTCGTCACCGGATGGGCCCTGCCCTGGCCGGTCAAGATCGGCATCGGTGCCGCGGCCCTCGCGGTCTTCCTCATCTACATGCTCGTGATCGGCCGACGCGCTTCTCGTCGCGGCGAGACCGGTGATCTCGTGGAGTACGAGTCCGGCACGCCGCGGCTCGTCGCCGGGTGAGGGTCGGCGTCCGCGGTCAGAGCCGCCCCGCCGCCTTGAGCTCGAGGTAGCGGTCGGCGATCCGCGGCGGGAGGTCTTCGGGGTCCGCGGCGATGGCCTCGCCGCCGGCCCGACGGATCGCGTCCGCGACGTTCTCGGCGTCCCGGAGCGTGCGCTCGGCGGCGGCGGCGAGATAGACGTCCTCGCGTGATCCTCGGGCGCGGGCCAGCGCGGCGATGCCGTCATCGGTCACCGACCCGACGAGCACCGTCGTCGCGCGCGAGGCGTCAGGGAAGGCCCCGAGGAAGCCCCGGGCGGACTCGGCCGCGTCCTGAGCGGTGAGCACGACGACGAGGGACGGCCGCGTCGTCAGCGTGCGCACCGCCGCGAAGGCCGCATGCCAGTCCGTGTCGACGAGGCGGGCGTGCACCGGAGCCATCGCATCGGTGAGCGCGGGCAGGAGCGCGGCGCCGTCCACTCCGGTCACCCGTGCCCGGGTGACCCGGTCGTGCATGAGGAGGTGGACGTGATCCCCCGCCCGTGCGGCGAGCGCCGACAGCAGGAGCGCCGCCTCCAACGCCGCATCGAGCCGCGTGCCGTCACCGACCCTGGCGGCAGCCGTGCGCCCGGTGTCGACGATGAGGACCACATGCCGGTCCCGCTCGGGACGCCACGTGCGGAGCATCGTCGTGCCCGCCCGCGCCGTCGCCCGCCAGTCGATGGAGCGCACGTCGTCGCCGCGGACGTACTCGCGCAGCGAGTCGAACTCGGTGCCCTGGCCGCGGACCTGGATGCTCGTGTTGCCGTCGAGCTCGCGCAGGCGCGCCAACCGGGAGGGCAGATGCTTGCGCGAGGTGAAGGCGGGGAGCACGCGGATCGCGCCGCGGACGGGGTGCTGCGCCTGTCGGCCGGCGAGCCGCAGGGGCCCTCGGGAACGGAGCGCGACGAAGGCACTGACGAGCTCGCCCCGACGCCGCGGACGCAGGGGGATGTCCACCCGCCGTCGTTCGCCGGGCGGGACGCGCAGGTGCTGCCGCTCGGATGGCGCTCCCGCGGTGGGCTGCCAGGCGTCGCGGAGGAGGACGTCGAGCATCCGCGTCCCCCGGTTCTGCACCGCCACGCTGACCGGGATCAACTCGCCGAGGCGCGCGCGCGACGGGACACGACGGGTGACGGTCGCCGCGCGCGGGTCGCCTGCGAAGACGAGATCGACGGCGACGAGGAGGACGCAGAGACCGATCCACCCGCCCAGGACGGCGTAGGGTGGGAAGCCCGCCAGTCCGGCGAGGACCAGCGGCACGATGCCGACGGCGAGGGCGACGGCGAGACGGCCCGTGACGAACACCTAGATCGGCACCCGGGTCTGCTGGACCACCGACGTCAGCACGGCGTCCGCGGACACGCCCTCCATCTGGGCGTCGGGGCGGAGCTGCAGGCGATGCCGCCACACCGGGACGAGCATCGTCTGGACGTGGTCCGGGGTCACAGCGGTGGAGGCGTTCAGCCACGCCCAGGCCTTCGCCGCGGCGAGGAGGCCGGTCGAGGCGCGCGGGCTGGCGCCGAGCTCCACGGATGGCGACTGCCGGGTCGCCCGGGCCAGATCGACCACATAGCCGAGGACGTCGTCGGTCACGTCCACCCGGGCTGCGGCGCGCTGGGCGGCGCGGATCTCGTCGGCGCCGATCACCGCCTCCACTCCCGTGAGTTCGCGCGGGGAGAAGCCTTGCGCATGGCGCCGGAGCACGGCCACCTCGGCATCGCGTTCCGGCATGCCGACCACGAGCTTCATCAGGAAGCGGTCGAGCTGGGCCTCCGGCAGCGAATACGTCCCCTCGTGCTCGATCGGGTTCTGCGTCGCGGCGACGAGGAAGGGGTCGGGCAGCGCGCGGCTCACGCCGTCCGCCGAGACCTGGCGTTCCTCCATCGCCTCCAGGAGCGCCGCCTGGGTCTTCGGCGGAGTGCGGTTGATCTCGTCCGCCAGCAGGATGTGGGTGAAGACCGGTCCCGCGCGGAAGTCGAACTCCCCGGTCCGGGCGTCATAGACGAGAGACCCTGTGACGTCACCCGGCATCAGGTCGGGCGTGAACTGTACCCGCTTGGTGTCGAGGCCCAATGCGCGTGCGAACGAGCGCACGACGAGGGTCTTCGCCACCCCCGGCACCCCTTCCAGCAGCACGTGGCCGCGGGCCAGGAGCGACACCAGCAGGCCGGTGACCGTGCCGGCCTGGCCCACCACCGCTTTGTCGACCTCGGTGCGGACGCGGTGCATGGCCTGCCGCAGTGCGGCGTCGTCGGCGGGACTGTTCTCGTCGGTCACGGGGTCTCCTCGGCTTCGGTCGTGAAAGGGATGCGGGGTGGACGGATGCTCATGAGCGGCTTCCCGGGGACTGTGTGCTCGTCTCCACGGCTGTCTCCAGCTCGTCCAGGCGTCGGGCGAGGGCGACGAGCGCGGCGTCATCGCCGGGCGGCGGCCCCGCCAGAAGGCTCTGCAGTGTGCCGCGGGGGATCCGGAGGCGATCGGCGGCGGCGTCGGCGATCTCGTCGGCGTCCGCATGCACGGCCAGCCCGAGACGTCGCGCGAGTCGTCTTCGGGTGCCTTCTCGGAGCGCTTCGGCGGCGTGCGGGGCGTCGGCGGCCCTGGCGGTGAGGCGGGCGCGTCCGTGCATGGTCTCCGACGCACGCACGGTGACGGGGAGCGTCTCGGCGACGAGCGGACCGAATCGCCGGCCTCGGGCGACTGCGACGGCGAGGCCGGCGGTGAGCAGCAGCAGGATCGCCGGCGTGACCCATTCGGGGGTGAGCGTGCCGAGGGTGTCGGGGGAGGAGGTCTCGATATCGGTGTCTTCGAAGGAAGGCACGTACCAGACGACCCGGTCGGTCTGCCCGAGCAGGGCGAGGGCGAGCGCGGCGTTGCCGTCTTCGGCGAGAGCCGCGTTGCTGAACAGCTTCACTCCCTCGACGACCGCGCGGTATCCGTTCCTCTCGTCGACGAGGACGGCCGCGGCGCCGTCTTCGCCGAAGCAGCCGGTGACGCCGTCGGCGGGGGTGAAGAGCCGATCGGGGCGGATGTCGCCGACCTCGGCGAAGGCGGGCATGGCGCACCCGGCTGATCGCGGCGACGCCGGGCCGGAGGCGTTCTCACCGATGGCGAGCTCGCTCAGCAGGTGCGTCCCGGTGGAGAGGAAGACGACACGGTCGGCCGGGGCGAGGAGATCCGCCAGCGCGTCGTCCGAGAGGGTGTAGGGGTTGGTCAAGACGAGGGTGCTGTCCGCGTCGAGAGCGGCGACGGCTGCGGCCCGGGAGCGGACGACCTCCACCTCGACCCCCTGATCCCGCAGGATCTCGGCCAGGGCGAGAGCGCCGGTTCCCGAGCGGCTCTCCGGATCGAGGGTGCCGCGCGCGCCGGGTCCGCTCGCTGCGAGCTGGGAGGCCGCGAGGGCGACCGTGATCACGAGTGCCGCGACGAGGAGCCATCCGAGGACGGAGGCGGTGCGACGCCGCGGACGCTCGGCGGTGCCGCCGGCGGCGAGGTCGGGTGCGGTCGTCGTCATGCGGGCACCTCCTCGGGGCGGCGGGCACGGAGGCGCTCGTCGGTCGCCGCGAGGTGCCGGTAGTCGTCCTCGGTGGCCGGGTGCCGGAGATAGCGCACATCGTCGAAGCATGCGGCGGCGTGCCGGAGGGCGTCCGCCTCATCGGCGAACACCGCGCTCGCGGAGCGGGCGAGCGATTGTGCGGTCGCGCCGGGCGCCGGATCGATGAGGTCGCGCTCGAGCAGGTTGCGGGCGATCGCGCGATACCGGAGCACGACGGCGGTGTCCCAGTCCTGCTGGCGTGCGCTGCGCTCGGCATCGGCGCGGAGCTGAGCGGCGCTGCGATCGTCGGCGGCGCCGAGCAGGTCTCCCTGGGGGCGGCGGACCGCTCGCGACCGTCGGGGTCGTCCCCAGACGATCAGCGCGGTGACGAGGGCCGCGGCGATGAGGACCGTGACGACGATGAGTGCGGTCGGGCCGACGTTCGCCCCGTTGTCCCCGCTGAAGAGGTCGGTGAGGAATCGCATCACATCGCGGGCGAGCAGATCGAACCAGGTCGGCTTGGCGTCCGCGTACCGCGGGTTGGACAGCTCCTCCTCGGCCCAGCGTCGTGCCTCGTCCCCGTCCGGGACGAAGACGTCGTCGAAGCGCCGCATCATGGCTGCGGGGTGCCGCCCGGAGCCGTCCATCCGCCTCCCGCCTCGGCGGGGGGTGAGGCCGGAGGCGCCGGTGCGGGCGGGGGCGGCGGAGCGAAAGCGGGGGGAGCGGCCGGCGCCGTCTGCGCGCCGGGCGCGGGCGGCGGCGCGTACCCGGGGGGACCGTCAGCCGCGGGACCGTACCCGGGGGTGCCGTATCCGGGGGCACCGTATGCCTGCGTCATCATGACGTGCTCCGGCACCTGGCGCGGCGGGGGAGCACTGGTGACTGCTCGCGAGGGATCGACCGCGAACGGATCGCCGAGCTGCTCCTCGGGGACGCCGAAGTCGCGGCGCTCGACATGGGAGAGGAGGGCCTGGTCCAGACCCTCGTAGCGCATCCGGCAGTCGAGGTAGACGAGCACGCCGCCGGTGCTCTGCACGACGATGGCGATCGCCTGCAGGATCAGCAGGAGAACCTGCGGGGCGAGGAGGGCGAAGACGTACCCGACCACCGCGCTCGGCTCACTGGCGCCGGTCGGCGCGATGACGGTGCCGAGGAACGAGGAGAGCATGGCGGTCGGGAAGCTGACCACCTGCATCGCCAGGCCCATGATCAGGCTGATGAGGAACGTCACGCCGAATGCGACCCAGAAGCGGCCGCGGGTCAGGCGCCAGGACCGCACGAACGCCTCGCGGAAGCGGGCGCGCTCCAGCACGAGGATCGAGGGCACGAGCAGCAGCTTGGTCGACAGCCACACCGTGAGCGGGATCGCGGCCAGGCCCAGGAGGACCACGACGAGCACGACGATGCCGATCATCTCCGGGGTGCCGCCGAGGCCGCCGGCGATGAGCGCGCCGATGACGCCCGCGACGATGGCGAGGCCGCCGAAGAGGGCGAGCACCGAGAGGGAGGCGAATCCCGCGAGCCGCCAGAACGCCGGGGCCATCCGGCGCCACAGCATGCGCAGCGTGGCCTTGACGCCGACCGTGGCGTAGCCGACCTCGGCGGCCACGACGCCCTGCATGATCGCGGTGAACGCGATGGACGCGAGCCCGACGAGGAGTCCGGCGAGGAGGTTGATGGCGATCGTGCCGGCGAACACGGCCTCGAAGTCGGGGGAGGAGGGGGAGACCGTCTCCAACCGGGAGAACGTCGTGAACAGGACGACGCCCATCACCCCGGCCGTGGCGATGACCACGATGAGCTGGATGACGACGGCGAACCCGAACAGGACCTTGGGGTTGTGCCGCAGCGCCGCGAAGGCCTTGCCCAGCAGCATGCCGAAGGTCAGCGGGTGAAGGGGGATGATGCCCTTCCGGGGAGCTGGGGTCCACGTCTGGCCGCTCACGGGCCTCCCTCCGTCGTGCGCTCCCATCGTGTCATATCCTCGCGCTGAGGCGCAGACCTGCGGAGGGCGGGACTCGGTGCCATAAGGTAACAGTTATGACCTCACGCATCCTTGTGGTCGACGACGACACCGCGCTCGCCGAGATGATCGGCATCGTGCTGCGCACGGAGGGATTCGAGCCGGTGTTCTGCGCGGACGGCGCGCGCGCCGTCGACGAGTGGCGCGCGCAGCGTCCCGACCTGGTGCTCCTCGACCTGATGCTCCCCGGTATGGACGGCATCGAGATCTGCACGCGGATCCGCGCCGAGTCGGGGGTGCCGATCATCATGCTGACGGCACGCAGCGACACGGCAGACGTGGTGCGCGGTCTCGAGGTCGGGGCCGACGACTACATGGTCAAGCCGTTCAATCCCAAGGAGCTCGTGGCGCGCATCCGCACCCGGCTGCGGCCGACGCCGCAGGCCTCCAGCGAGCAGCTGCGGATCGGCGACCTCACCGTCGACGTGGACGCGCACGAGGTGCGCCGCGGGACGACGCCGATCGCCCTCACGCCGCTGGAGTTCCAGCTCCTCGTGGCCCTCGCCTCCAAGCCCCAGCAGGTGTTCTCCCGGGAGATGCTCCTCGAGCAGGTCTGGGGCTACCACTACAAGGCCGACACCCGGCTCGTGAACGTGCACGTGCAGCGCCTGCGGGCGAAGGTGGAACTCGACCCGGACAACCCCAAGATCGTCATGACGGTCCGCGGCGTCGGCTACCGCGCCGGCAGCGTCACCTAGGGACCCCATGGCCGCGACGACAGCGACCACGGCCGTCGCCGTCCTCCGCGACTGGCGCGGTTGGCCGGACGTGCTGGCGGCGCTGTGGCGACGGTCGCTCCGGTTCCGCACCCTCGCGATCACCCTGGTCGCCACGTCGTTGGCGATCTTCATCACGTGCGTCACGATGGCGCTCGTCATCCAGAACGACCTCTTCGTGTCCCGGAAGAACGTCGCGCTGGAGGACGCACGGCGAGCGGTGGACCAGGCGCAGTCGCTCCTGGACGTGGCGGAGGTGGGCGACGATCCCGCCGCTCTGACCGATCTGTGGAACGGCATCCCCGACACCCTCTCCCGGACGTCGAGTGCCGACCTGCTCGCCGGCTTCAAGATCCAGGACGGCTCGGGGGCGGTCCGGCTCAACGGCTTCACCGCCGGGCTCACGCCGGATCTGCTGAGCCCCGAGCTGCAGGCCAGGGTTCGCGAGTTCGACGACCGGCAGGCCTGGCAGTCCGTCGCCCTGCCCACGGAGGACGGCGGCGTGGTGCCGGGCATCGTCGTGGGGCAGCAGCTCCAGGTGCCGCAGGCCGGATCCTTCGAGATCTACTTCGCCTACGACCTCGCCGACGCCGACCAGACCCTCGTCTTCGTGCAGCGCACCCTGTGGATCGCCGGGATCGGGCTGGTGGCCATCGTCGCGGCCATCTCCTGGATCGTGCTGCGGACGGTGTCCACTCCGATCGTCCAGGCAGCGGAGACGAGCGCACGGCTCGCGGCGGGCGATCTCGGGGTGCGGCTGGAGGTGCACGGCGAGGACGAGCTCGCGACCCTCGGCCGCTCCTTCAATGCGATGGCCGACAGCATCGAGGCGCAGATCAAGGAGCTCGGCGAGCTGTCCATGGTCCAGCAGCGCTTCGTGTCCGACGTGTCGCACGAGCTCAGGACCCCGCTGACGACGATCCGCCTCGCCGCCGACATGCTCAACGACCAGCGCGACGAGTTCGACCCCACGACCGCACGCACCGCCGAGCTCCTGCACGCGCAGGTGCAGCGGTTCGACACGCTGCTGGCCGACCTGCTGGAGATCAGCCGCTACGACGCGGGGTCCGTGCAGCTCGAGCTGGAGGCGACGAGTCTCGCGCAGCTCGCCGAGGACGTCATCGAGCAGATGCGGCCGCTCGCGGAAGGACACGGCACGGAGGTCCGCCTGGTGGCGCCGGGGGGTTACTCGCCGGTGGACATGGACCCGCGCCGCGTGCGGCGGGTGCTGCGCAATCTCATCGGCAACGCGATCGAGCATGGAGAGGGACGCCCGGTCGTCGTCACGGTGGACAGCAACCAGCATGCGGTGGCGGCGGGTGTCCGCGACTTCGGGCTCGGCATGGACCCCGGGGACGCGGAACGGGTGTTCGATCGTTTCTGGCGGGCCGATCCGTCGCGTCAGCGCACCATCGGCGGCACGGGGCTCGGTCTGTCGATCGCCCTCGGCGACGCCACACTCCACGGCGGGACCCTGGCGGTCTGGTCGGAGCTCGGCGTCGGCTCGCACTTCGTGCTCACCATCCCGCGCCACGACGGAGTGCTGGACGGTCCGAGCCCGATCCCGGTGGAGCCGCAGGAGCCGCTCGCCGAACTCGGCGATGCCACGCAGCCGATCTCCATCGCCGAGGCGTACTCCGATCTGCTCGACGGGAAGGATCAGTCATGAGCACGCGCATGAGGAGTCGATTCGTCCGTGGCGCCGCACTGGCGTTGGTCGCGCTCCTGCTTCCCGCGTGCGCCGGGCTGCCGACGAGCGGAGACGTCGCCGTCGGACTGGAGCTGGGGGAGTCGCCTGACGACGTCGATGTGCTCCCGGTGGCCTCCGGTCCCGTGGCGGGGGCGGGGCCGGAAGAGATCGTGGAGGGGTTCCTCGAAGCCGGCATCACCACCTCAGACAACTGGGCGACGGCCCGGGAGTTCCTGGCACCGCCGCTGCAGCGCAGCTGGCGGCCTTCGGCGGGGGTTTCCATCGACGCCGGGCCGGAAGCCCGCACGTTCACCTCCGACCTCGCCGACGACCAGGTCGAAGACGCCGAGGAGGCCGAGGTCCAGGTCCTGCTCGAGCTGGTCGCGAGCGTCGACGACTCCGGGGCGTACAGCGGCGCCCCCGGCGATTCGAGCGTGCCGTTCGCTCTCGCCCGTGGCGAGGACGGCGAGTGGCGGATCACCGAGGCACCGGACGGCGTGGTGATCGACCAGAGCAGGTTCCCGAACGTGTTCGAGGGATACTCGCTGCAATGGTTCGATGCGCGCTGGTCGCGGCTGGTCCCGGACATGCGATGGTTCCCGCGGCGCCAGAGTCCGGCGACGACCGTCACGCAGGCACTCGTCAGCGGGACGCCGGCGGAGTGGCTCGATCCGGCTGTGCAGACGGCTTTCCCCGCAGACGTCCAGCTGGCCCAGGACGCGGTGCTGATCACGGGGCAGGCGGCGGAGGTGGCGTTGACGCGCCCCGCGGCGAGCCTGGACGACACCACCCTGGCCCGGATGCGCACACAGCTGCAAGCCACTCTGAAGGCCGCGGGGGTGAACGTCACCCAGGTGCGTTTCAGCGTCGACGGCCGAGCGCTCGATGCGGGGGTCGTCGACGTCGTGGGCACCACGCCGGAGCCGGGGACGCTCGTGCTGAAGGACGGCAGGTTCGGTCGCATCGTCGGCGACGAGATCGCGTCGATCCCCGGGATCAGTGCGCAGATCCAGGCCGTTCCGCAGCCGATCTCGGCGATCGACGTGGCCGCGGACGATGCGACCGCCGCGTTGCAGCTGGACGACGGCCACGTGTACCTGGTGACCGAGGATGCCCGCAACGAGCTGGACGCGCGCCCGGGTCTCGTGCAGCCGTCCCTCGATCCCTATGGCTACGTGTGGTCGGTGCCCACGGGAGCGCCGCAGGCACTGCTCGCGGTCGGCCCGGACGTCGTCGGGCACGAGGTCGCCGGCGCGTGGCCGAACGCGTCGGCCATCTCCGACATCCGGGTCGCCGCGGACGGCGCCAGGGTCGCGGCGGTGGTGCGCGTCGGCGGCCAGCTCTGGGTCGTCGTCGCGGCGATCGTCCGGGACGGCGCCGGGGTGCCCACAGAGCTCGGTGAGGTACGACAGCTCATCCAGCTCACCGAGCCGTCGACCGGGCTCGTCTGGCTGGGACCCGATCGGCTTGCCGTGCTCACGGACTCCACGACGCCCCGGTTGATCGTGCAGCCGGTCGGCGGACCGGCATCGGCGGAGAGCGCGCCCAGCGATGCCGCGTCCATCGCCGGTGCCAGGACTCCTGCGGGCGTGCGCATCCTGGACACCACGGGGCAGTTGTTCGCGCACGCCGGTTCGGCGTGGCGGGAGATCGCCGAAGAGGTATCCGTCCTCGCCACACGCGCCGGCGAATGACCCTTCCTGCACGGAACGGGATCCCGCTCGATCGATCTCACCGCTGCCACGGGATGACACGCGAGCACGTTTCCGGCGGCAGGATCTCCGCATGGGGATCACGACACGGATCGGCGCGCTCGCCGCGGAGACCGGGGCGTTGCTGCTCGCGGCGAGCTGCGCGGGGTGCGAGCATCCCGGTACCGTGCTGTGCGACTCCTGCCTGGGCGCGCTCGCTCCCGTGCCGCGGGAGGTGCGTACCCCGGACGGGCTGCGGGTCCGAGCCGCCCTGGTCTTGGACGGCCCGGCCGCTTCCTGCATCCGGCGGCTGAAGGGAGCGGGGCAGACCGTGCTGGCCCGGCCGCTGGGCGCCGCACTCGCCGCTGTGCTCCTGCCCGCCCTCGTGCCGGGGGCGTGGGTGATCCCCGTCCCCACTTCGCGGGCCGCGTTCCGCCGGCGCGGCTACCGCGTGCCCGAGCTCCTGGTGCGGCGCGCGGGCGTGGAGCCGCAACGCGTCCTCGCCGTCACCCGTCGCGTGCGGGATCAGCGGGAGCTGCCTGCTGCGGCGAGGTCCGACAACGTCCGCGGGGCGATGCGCGCGCGCCGACAGGGGCACGGTGCGCCTGCGGTCCTGGTGGACGACGTGGTGACGACGGGGGCCACGCTCGACGAGTCCACGCGAGCGCTCACCGCCGTCGGATTCGTCGTCGTCGGGGCCGTCGCGCTCGCCGCCACGCCGTCGCCGACCGAATCCGGATGAGGTTCATCGGAGACTCACCGGAGACACAGGGTCTCAGGCCGTGACATCCGGCGCGGGTCGGACTACGGTGGGGTGTCACAAGGCGACCACGGTCCGCCCTTGGCCGGGTGGACCGGGACAAGGAGGCAGCAATGGAAACGAGCATCGTGGGCGTCGGAGTGGGCATCACCGATCGCTTCCGCACCGTCGTCGAAGAGAAGATCGCCAAGATCCAGACACTCGCCGCCAAGGCGCAACGACTGGAGGTGAAGGTCACGCACCGGGTCTACCGCAACGGGCGCATCCCGGACGAGACGGTCGAGCTGACGCTGGTCGGCAAGGGCCCGGTGGTCCGTGCCGAGGCCGTCGACGGCGACAAGTTCGTGGCGCTCGACCTCGCGATCGACAAGATGACGGAGCAGCTGCGCCGCGCGAAAGAGAAGCGCGTCGACGGACGACAGCATCCGCGCGGCCCGCACTTCGAGAAGGGCAGCGGTTCGCTCGAGGGCATCGACGTGCAGCCCGCCTCCGCTGAGGTGCTGCACGCGGTCGCGACCGGCAGCATCCCGGTGCAGAGCGAGGAGGAGGAGGACTACTCGCCTGTCGTCATCCGCACGAAGAGCTTCGAGGCGGAGTGGATGACGGTGGAGGAGGCCGTCGACCGGATGGAGCTCGTCGGGCACGACTTCTTCCTCTTCGTCGATGCGCGCACCGACCACCCGAGCGTGGTCTACCGCCGCAAGGGCTGGGACTACGGAGTCATCGCTCTGAGCACGCAGGCTCCGCCCGCCGAGGCGCTCGCCTCCTGATACGACCGAGAACGGCCCGACCCCCGCGGGGGTCGGGCCGTTCTCGTGCGGGGACCGGACGGCGTCAGTCGAAGATGCCGTCGAGGATGCTGCCGATGACGAGCCCGCCGAGGATGCCGGAGGCGAGATCGCCGCCACCCATCCCGCCGCCGCGGCGCGGACCGCCGCCCCAGCCGCCGCCGCCCCAGTCCTGATCCTGCGGGCGGGACGAGTCGATGTCCCGCTGCGCGAGCTGGAGGGCCTCCGCGGCGAGGTGCGCGACCCGGCGGGCCTGGGCGAGCGCCGCCTCGCGAGTCTCTTCGGCAGGAAGCAGGGCCGGGAGATCGACGCGGAGTCGTTCCGCCTCGGCGAGACGGGTACGCGCATCGGCGCCGATCCATCCGCGATGTCCGGCGATGAGCCCGCGGGCGACGCCCAGCTGGCGGTCGGCGTCGTCGATCGCGTGCTGGACCTGCGCGATGCTCGGCAGCGGATTCTCGGCGCGATGCCGGGCCGTGGCGATCGCCTCGTCGAGACCGGCGTTGGCCTCGCGCAGACGCGAGAGCTCGGCGAACGGGTCGTTGGGCTGGCCCGAGGGGGTGAGCGCGGCCAGGGCCGCCTGCAGTCGGGCGACGGCCTCCGCCACGGCGGGCGTGGAGGGAGCGGTCCGGGCGGCGATGAGGTCGTTGCGGGAGTCGGCGATGACCTCGGCCAGGGTCGACTCGGCGCGCAGGGCCTCGATCTCGAAGTCCTCCACCGCGTCGAGCAGGGCAGCGGCGCGACGCGTCGCCTCGGTGGCCGTCTCCAGCGCGAGGTTCGCCTCCTCGTTCTGCTTCGCGGCGCGGCGACGCTCCGAGATGTCGGCGCTGTGGGTGGCGAAACGGATCAGCTGCTCCGCCTCGGCCGCACTGGCGGTGATCTGATGCATGGCGGAGTCGGAGTAGCGCGCGGACAGCCGGGACACCGTCTCGTCCGTCTGCGGGATGCGGGCGCTCAGCGCCTCGGCGTCCGCGCGGACCTGGGCGATGATCTCGGGCGCGCGCCGCACCTTCGCGACGGACTCCGCGAGCACGGTGGTCTTCTCGTCGAGGAGGTCCTGGGCCCAGTCGCAGAGCTGCAGGATGCGCGCGTTCCGCGTGCGCAGCTCCTCGTCGGTGTCCGGGATCTCGTCGTGGTTGAGCTGGTGGAGCTGGAAGGCCTCGCGCAGGTGCGTGCGCACCGACAGCAGCGCGGCCTTGAGGTCGGCGGTCAGGGACTCGCCGAGCTCGGCCTCCGCGAAGACGAGCTCGTCGGAGGTGGTGCGGATGCGCTCGTCGGCGGCGACGAGTGCCTGTTCCGCACGCCGGGCGAGGTCTGCGTCCTGTGCGGCGAGTTCTTCCTGTTCGCGTTTGCGTCTGCCCCAAAATCCAGCCATGTGCCGATCCTAGTTTCCCGGGCGCGTGCGCGGGCTGAGCATCCGCTCCAGGCGAACGGCCGGCACCGCGGGCTGGTGCTTCAGGCAGGGAGGGCGACGGGATCGCCGCCGGCGACGGGTGAGGGCGCCGCCTTCGCGGGGCGTCCTCGCTTGGGGCGTTCGGTGGTCAGCTCCAGGGCCATCTCGGGATGGGGGTGTTGCGCGAGTCGGGCCTCCGCCTGGTCGAGCCACCGGAGTTCGGCCTCCGCGGCGCAGACGAGCGAGTCGAGGACGAGCGACCACGCGAGATCCTCGGGGCTGCCCGCCGCGAGCCCGGGGGAGGGCGTGCGGCGCAGCTCCTCCAGCCGCTGCTGCGAGGCGTCCCGCTGGCGGCGGAGGATGGTCGCGGCGTCCACTCCGGGCAACGTCGCGGCGACCGCGAGCTTCACGGCGAGCTCCTCGCGCGTCGCCGGAGCGCGGAGCACCGGAGCGGCGAGCCAGCGCGCCGCTTCGGCCGAGCCCGCTGCGGTGATGCGCCAGTAGACGTGGCCGTGCTCGTCGGCCTCCCCGCGCTGGACCAGCCCGTCGCGCTCGAGCCGCTCCAGGGTGTTGTAGATCTGGCCGACGTTGAGCGGCCAGGTCGATCCGGTCCGGCGGTCGAACTCGTGGCGCAGCTGGTAGCCGTAGCAGGGGCCCTGATCGAGGATGGCGAGCAGGCTCTGGCGTACGGACATGACCGGTCTCCTGAAAGCTGGCGGATGGAAAGCAGTGCCGAGTATATGCATACCGGGCAACTTCCCGGACGCGGCGCGGCGGACCCATGCAGGCGACGTGGAGGTCACAGGCCGGTAACATGGCAAAGTATGCCTGGCGCTCGCCTCACGGCGGCCGGCGAATGACCCAATGACAGGGAGATGACATCCGTGGCGAATCCTCTTGAGAAGCTGCTGCGCGCAGGTGAGGGGCGGATCATCCGCCGTCTGAACCAGGTGGTGAAGGCGGTGAACGCCCTCGAGGAGGACATCTCCCAGCTCACGGACGACGAGCTGCGCAACGAGACCGCCGAGCTGCGTGCCCGCTACGAGAAGGGCGAGACGCTCGACCAGCTCATGCCAGAGGCCTTCGCCGCGGTGCGCGAGGCCGCCAAACGGACGCTCGGCATGCGCGCCTACGACGTGCAGATCATGGGTGGCGCCGCCCTGCACCTCGGGAACATCGCCGAGATGAAGACCGGTGAGGGCAAGACCCTCGTCGCCACCTTCCCCGCGTACCTGAACGCGATCGCCGGCGAGGGCGTGCACGTCATCACCGTGAACGACTTCCTCGCGAGCTACCAGGCAGAGCTCATGGGCCGTGTCTACCGCGCCCTCGGCATGACGACGGGCATCATCGTGTCCGGTCAGACGCCCGCCGTGCGCCGCGAGCAGTACGCGGCCGACATCACCTACGGCACGAACAACGAGTTCGGCTTCGACTACCTCCGCGACAACATGGCCTGGCGCAAGGAGGACCTCGTCCAGCGCGAGCACTTCTTCGCGATCGTCGACGAGGTGGACTCCATCCTCATCGACGAGGCGCGCACGCCGCTCATCATCTCCGGGCCGTCCTCCGGCGAGGCGAACCGCTGGTTCGCGGAGTTCGCCAAGATCGCTCGCACGCTCGTCGCCGGCGAGGACTACGAGGTCGACGAGAAGAAGCGCACCGTCGGCGTCCTGGAGCCGGGCATCGAGAAGGTCGAGGACTACCTCGGCATCGACAACCTCTACGAGTCCGCCAACACGCCGCTCATCTCGTTCCTGAACAACTCGATCAAGGCGCTCGCGCTGTTCAAGAAGGACACCGACTACGTCGTGATGAACGACGAGGTCATGATCGTCGACGAGCACACCGGGCGCATCCTCGTGGGACGCCGCTACAACGAGGGCATCCACCAGGCGATCGAGGCGAAGGAGGGGGTGCCGGTCAAGGCCGAGAACCAGACCCTCGCCACCGTCACGCTGCAGAACTACTTCCGCCTCTACGACAAGCTCGCCGGCATGACCGGTACCGCCGAGACCGAGGCCGCCGAGTTCATGTCGACGTACAAGCTCGGCGTCATCCCGATCCCGACCAACAAGCCGATGATCCGCAAGGACCAGCCGGACCTGGTGTACAAGAACGAAGCCGCGAAGTTCGCGCAGGTCGTCGAGGACATCGCGGAGCGCCACGCGAGCGGGCAGCCGGTGCTCGTCGGCACCACCAGCGTCGAGAAGAGCGAGTACCTGTCGCGCCTGCTCGCCAAGAAGGGCGTCAAGCACGAGGTCCTGAACGCGAAGAACCACGCCCGTGAGGCGGAGATCGTCGCCCGCGCCGGCCGCCTCGGCGCCGTGACGGTCGCGACGAACATGGCCGGACGAGGCACCGACATCATGCTCGGCGGAAACGCCGAGTTCCTCGCGGTGCAGGAGCTCAAGGCGAAGGGACTCGACCCGGTGGAGACGCCGGAGGAGTACGAGGTCGCGTGGGACGAGACCTACGAGACCATGAAGAAGGTGGTCGAGGAGGAGGCCGAGAAGGTCATCGAAGCCGGCGGCCTCTACGTGCTCGGCACCGAGCGCCACGAGTCGCGCCGCATCGACAACCAGCTGCGCGGTCGGTCCGGTCGCCAGGGCGACCCCGGCGAGAGCCGCTTCTACCTGAGCCTCACCGACGACCTCATGCGGCTGTTCCAGTCCGGCGCCGCCGAGGCGATCCTCGCCCGCACGAACTTCCCTGACGACGTGCCGATCGAGTCGGGTCTCGTGTCCCGGGCGATCCGCAGCGCGCAGTCGCAGGTCGAGGCCCGCAACGCCGAGATGCGCAAGAACGTCCTCAAGTACGACGACGTCCTCAACCGTCAGCGCGAGGCGATCTATGCCGACCGCCGCCACATCCTCCAGGGCGACGACATCGCCGATCGGGTGCAGCACTTCATCGAGGACGCGATCAGCGGCGTCGTGAAGGACCACACCGGCGAGGGCCACAACGAGAGCTGGGACTTCGACGCCCTCTGGACCGAGCTGAAGACCCTGTACCCGGTGAGCGTCACGATCGACGAGGTCGTGTCGGAGGCCGCAGGACGCAAGGGCGGCATCACCGCCGAGGGCCTGACGCGCGAGCTGCTCTCGGATGCGAAGATCGCCTACGAGAAGCGCGAGGAGTCGCTGGGCGAGGCCGCGACCCGCGAGCTCGAGCGTCGCGTCGTCCTGCAGGTGCTCGACCGCCGCTGGCGCGACCACCTGTACGAGATGGACTACCTCAAGGACGGCATCGGCCTCCGGGCGATGGCGCAGCGCGATCCGCTCATCGAGTACCAGCGCGAGGGCTACGCGATGTTCCAGTCGATGATGGGCCAGATCAAGGAGGAGTCGGTCGGCTACCTCTACAACCTCGAGGTCGAGGTCCGTCGCGCCGGCGACGCCGAGACGGCGGAGGTCGAGGCCAAGGGGCTCGCCACCGACGGGGGAGAGCAGCGCCTGGAGTACTCGGCGGCGAACGACGCCGGCGAGGTCGAGGTCCGCAACGACCGCGGGCAGGTGCAGCAGGCCGCGACCGACCGGATGCGCCAGGCTGCGGCTCGGGCGCAGGCTCCGCAGCAGGCCGAGCCGGAGGACGCCCCGCGCGGCGCCTTCGGGCAGCGCACGGAGGCGGCCGCCCCGGCGGCGGGCAACCGCGAGCAGCGGCGCGCGCAGAGCAAGAAGAAGAAGTAGGCCTTCGGGTGACGAGGAGGGCCAGTCCGTGCGGATTGGCCCTCCTGTCGTCCCTGTAGGCTTGATCGATGACACCATCGCGCACCTTCGACCAGTCGTCGAAGCTCAAGAACGTCCTGTACGAGATCCGCGGAAACGCCCTCGTCGAGGCGGCGCGATTGGAAGCAGAGGGCCACCGGATCCTCAAGCTCAACACCGGCAATCCCGCGATCTTCGGCTTCGACGCCCCGCATCAGATCGTGCACGACATGCTCGCCGCGCTCCCCACGGCCCACGGGTACAGCGACAGCAAGGGCATCATCTCCGCCCGGCGTGCCGTGGTGAGCAGGTACGAGGAGATCGACGGGTTCCCCCGTTTCGATCCCGATGACGTGTACCTCGGCAACGGGGTCTCCGAGCTCATCACCATGACCATGCAGGCGCTGCTGGACGAGGGGGACGAGGTCCTCATCCCCGCGCCCGACTACCCGCTGTGGACGGCCATGACCAGCCTCGCGGGTGGCACGCCCGTCCATTACCTCTGCGACGAGGACGCGGGCTGGCAGCCCGACCTCGAGGACATCCGGTCGAAGATCACGCCGCGGACCAAGGCGCTCGTGATCATCAACCCGAACAACCCCACCGGCGTGGTCTACTCCCGGCAGGTGCTGGAGGGCCTCGTGCAGATCGCGCGCGAGCACCAGCTCCTCATCCTCTCCGACGAGATCTACGACCGCATCCTGTTCGACGACGCGGTGCACATCCCGACGGCGACCCTGGCCCCCGACCTGCTCTGCCTCACGTTCAACGGGCTCTCCAAGACCTACCGCGTGGCCGGCTACCGGTCCGGTTGGATGGTCGTCACGGGCCCGCAGGACCACGCCAAGGGCTTCATCGAGGGCATCACGCTGCTGGCCTCGACCCGGCTCTGCCCGAACGTCCCGGCGCAGCACGCCGTCCAGGCGGCGCTGTCCGGCGTGCAGTCGATCGACGCCCTGATCGCCCCGACCGGGCGGCTGCACGAGCAGCGCGACATCGCCTGGGAGGGGCTGGAGGCCATCCCCGGTGTGTCCTGCGTGAAGCCTCAGGGCGCCCTCTACGCGTTCCCCCGACTGGACCCGAACGTGCACGAGATCCGCGACGACGCCAAGCTCGTCTACGATCTGCTGGTGTCCGAGCACATCCTGCTCGTGCAGGGGACGGGCTTCAACTGGCCGACGCCGGATCACCTGCGCCTCGTGACCCTGCCAGAGCCGCGAGTGCTGAGCGAAGCCGTCGAGCGCCTCGGGAACTTCCTGTCGAGCTACCGGCAGTAGTCTCCCCGGAGACGGAGCGGTCGAGGTCGGCCGCGAGCCGGCGCACGGCGGCGACCAGCGCCGACCGCGGCGCGACATCGGAGATCGGCCGGGCATGCAGGAGAGCCGCATCGACGGCACGGCGGTCCAGCGGGAGGAAGGCGATATCGGTGAGCCCGGCGAACCGCTCCAGCGTGCGTCGGATCTGACTTCGGGCGTCGAGGCCGAGCGGCCCGGGACGGACCTGGTTCACGACGACCGTCACCGGCGTCTGGCCGACCAGACGCCGCAGCTCTGCATGGTCCCGCAGGAAGCGGCTGACCCCCAGCGGGTCCGCCAGGGCCACGGCCACGACCCGGTCCGCCTCGCTCAACGTCGCGACGGTCGCGGCGTGTCGCCGCGGGCCGACCACGTCGTACATCGCCTCCTCGTCCGTGTCGACGGCGGCCGAGACGTCCACCACGGTCTCTTCCGCCCACCTCCGGCAGACCGACAGCGTCGCCCGCATCCGCGCGTCGGAGAGCTCGGGCCAGCGGCTCGGACGGTTGAGGCCCGCCAGCACGTCGACCTCGGCGCCGCCTGCGGCGAGCCGGGCGGACAGGCGGGTCAGTTCGGCCGGATCGAGCGCACCGGCCTCGGCGCGACGGCAGGCTGCCGCGAGCCCTGGGGCGTCGTCGTCCATCCCGAGGAGCAGAGCCAGAGAGGGCGCCACGGTGTCGGCGTCGATCAGCGCCGTCCGGCGCCCGCGCCGCGCGAGTTCCACGGCGAGCTGAACGGCGATCGTGGAGCGTCCTGGCGCTCCGTGCGAGCCCCAGATGGCCGTGAGGCGGGACGCCGCCCTCGGCGGGCCCGTGACAGGGTGCCGCACGTCGGTGGAGAGCGCTGCAGCGATCTCCCATCCCGGAGCATCCGTGCGCAGGGGCGGGGCCAGGCCCATCCGCATGACCGCCCGGCTGTCCGTGCCTCCGAGGGTGACGATGCGGACGCCGGCGCGATCGCACGCCGAAAGGAGTTCGGGGGTCAGCACAGCCCTGGTCGCGGGGGCGACGACAGCCTCCACGTCCGGTCGCAGACGGGCGATGATCGCGGAAGCGGACGCGGATGGGAGGCTGAGGGCGGAGACGCCCTCCCATTCGAGTTCGGCGACCAGCTCGTCGGCTCGAGGCTGGGTCACGGCGAGGAGGACGACGCTCACGACCCGGCTCCGACCGGGACGACGGAGAGCGCGGCGCCACCGGTGACCGCGGCGAGGACCGCAGCGACGTCGCTCCGATCGATCACGATCTCCAGCTCCGCCGCATTCTCCGCCAGCAGTCCCTCCGGCTCGAGGACAGCGCGGACGACGACGTCCCCCACGAGGATGCGGGGTTCATCGTACGAGCGTCCGTCCTCGCGCAGCGGTGCCTGCCAGATCTCCACCTCGGTTCCCGCCGCGACGTCCTCCGGGAGACCCACGCTGCTCTCGACGACGACCGTGGTGGTGCGACTGTCCGAGGCCGCGGTCATCGCCGTCCTTGGCACCAGCTCGCCCTCCGTCAGCGTTCGGACGGCGACCTGTCCCGCAGGGAGCTGATCCGGCCGGAGGTACTCGTCGGACACCGCGCCGAGCGCCACATCGACCGTCTCGAAATCGGCGGCACGGAGGACCTCCCCGCGAGCGATCGTGCGTCGTGCCTGGAGCACCGGGACCGCCTGGTCGGACGAGGTGAGGACGAACCAGACGCCGGCGATCGATGCGAGGACGAGCACGATACCCACCGCGAAGCGGGCATCACCGCGGAAGCGACGAGGGGAGCGGGAGAGCGGGGCCATGGCGATATGGTCACAGACGCAGGGTTCTGGGCCGTCGAGTTATCCACAGGCTCGCGCCTGCCCGTACGGCGCGCGCCGTGGGCACCCAGAATGAGGGCATGACACCCCCGCACCCGCACACCCCCCGGTTCCTCGCGCCAGCGCAGGTGGCAGAGCTGCTGAGCATCGACGTGGACGAGGTCATCGCGCTCGTCCACGCCGGTCATCTTCGCGGTGCCCCCCTGGGCGCTCCCGCGCGCTGGCGCATCGAGGAGCCGAGCATCGAGGAGTACCTGGCCGCGCAGACGGAGGAGGCGCGCCGGATGGCCCTGTGGCGGCAGTCGCAGGCCGCGAGCTTCCCCGAGCTGTGGGGCTCCTCCGCGGCGCGGCACCGCTGAGCGTCAGAGCGTCGCCGTCCCCTGCACCCGGATCGCCGCCAGCGCCGCGTACGGCACCATCCTGAATCCTCGGACGGCGTCGGCCCGACGAGCTGCGCCGCTGTCGTGCTCGGCGAGGTCGAGGTGATCGGCGGCGGCGCGATCGATGGTCCCGTGGAGGTCGTCCCCGACAAGGAGACGGAGGTGCACCGGGAGGCGACGACGCGCGAGGTCGCGGAGAGCGAAACCCAGCGACATCCGCTCGCGGAGCGTCGGCGCTCCCTGGCTCTCGTCGACGAGGCTGCTCAGCATCGAGCCATGGTCGACGGTGAGCCCGAGGACCGACGTCATCGGGATCAGCAGCATGGAGCTCGGCACGCGCGCGCCCTGGGGCACCCGGGAGACGGCGGCGAGCCAGTCCACTCCCAAGGACCGCAGCCCGACGGGGACACGGGCGCCGTCGGCGAGGTGGAGCGTCGTGTCGGTGCGCTCGTCGCACAGATGACGCAATCGTGCGCGCAGATCGAGCCGGGCGATGCGGAGCCGCTCGGATTCGGCGTCGCGGGCGGCGCGTTCCGCCTCCCACTCCGCGGCGAGCTGTCCTTCCAAGTCGTCGAAGAGGGATTCCCAGTGCACCCGACCGAGCGTAGGGGCGGGCGTCGCCTCCTCCGAGTTATCCACATCCCTGCCGAGACCGCACTCCTTCCGGCCCGTGCTGCGGTCGTCTACGGGTTGTCCACAGACCTGGGCCGGTGGAGCCCGTGCCGCACCGGGAACGTGTTCTACTGACGGCTCGCCGACCCCTTCGAAGGGAGATCGAGATGATGCTGGCCGAGTACTTCGGACCGCAGCCCACCCCGGCCGATGAGCTTCCGGACCCCGCACTTCTCGTGCGGAGCCTCACCCAGGGCGCGCTCGAGGCTCTCGCGGGGGTGCGGGAGGTGGACCAGCTCGCCCGGTGGTTCAGCGAGGAGGCCTACCGCAGCGTGGTCGTCCGGGCCAACCTCGCCGCCCGTGCGCGCAGCGCTCGTGGTGTCGCGCCGACGCGGCCCACCTTCGTCATCCGCACTGTGCGGGTGACCCACCCGCGGGACGGCATCGTGGAGGCTGTCGTGGTGGTGGCGGGACCGGGGCGCACGCGCGCGGTGGCCCTCCGGCTGGAAGGGCTCGACCACCGGTGGCGCGCGACGTCGCTCGCCATCCTCTGAGGCGGGGGAGCCTAGGCTGGTGAGGTGTCAACCCTCAGTGATCTCGCCCAGGCCCAGGGCCTTCTGACCGACGACGACGTGGAGTGGCTGCACCGGCTCGCCGGTGACGGACAGCTCCTCGCGGACCTCGCCTCCGCCGACATCGTCCTGTGGATCCAGACGGACGACGGATCGTTCGTCGCCGTCGCGCACGCACGACCGAGCGGCGCGGCGACGCTGTTCTACCGCGACATCGTCGGGGAGCGGGTGCGTCCGCAGTGGCGCACGCAGGTGCAGGGTGCCTTCGAGTCGGCGGAGATCGTGGACTCCTCCTCACCCGACTGGTTCGAGGAGACACCGACCAGGGTCCGCGCCGTCCCGATCGTCATCGAGCGTCGGGGTGAGGACAAGGCTCCTCGCGTGATCGGCGTGGTCACACGGCACACCAACCTCGGGGAGGTGCGCACGCCGTCGCGTCAGCAGATCACCTTCGACGAGTGTGCCAACGACCTGTTCCGCATGATCGCGGACGGCAGCTTCCCGGACCCGGCAGCCCCCACGTCACCGCGCCGTGGCGCTCCCCGGGCGTCCGACGGGCTGATCCGGATCGACGTGGACGGCATCACGACCTTCGCCAGCCCCAACGCCCTGTCCGCGTTCAATCGGATGGGCTTCGACGACGAGTTGGAGGGGGAGTCCCTTGCCGAGGTGACCACCCGGCTCGTGCCGCCCTCCCGGCAGGTCGACGAGTCGCTGCCCGTGGTGGTGACCGGTCGGGCGCCTTGGCGGACGGACATCGAGGCGCGTGGCGTGACGGTCTCGCTCCGCGCCATCCCCCTGAAGGATCACGGCACACGCATCGGGGCCATCGTGCTCTGCCGCGACGTCTCGGAGCTGCGCCACCAGGAGCAGGAACTCATCACCAAGGACGCGACGATCCGGGAGATCCACCACCGCGTCAAGAACAACCTGCAGACCGTGGCCTCCCTGCTCCGGATCCAGGCCCGACGCACGCACTCCGACGAGGCGCGGGATGCTCTCACGCAGGCCATGCGCCGTGTGGACGCGATCGCGGTCGTGCACGATACCCTCGCCCAGGGGCTGACGCAGAAAGTCGACTTCGACGAGGTCTTCCATCGCGTGCTCAAGCTCGTCGCCGAAGTGGCGTCGGCTCCCAACACGCGCGCCCGCACCCAGTCGACGGGACACTTCGGCGTGCTCCCGAGCGAGTACGCCACTCCGTTGGCCCTGGCCCTGACGGAGGTCGTGACCAATGCGGTGGAGCACGGCCTCGCCGGGCAGGAGGGTGTCGTGACCATCGACGCCAAGCGCACCGAGGACAACCTCCGCGTGACGGTCCGCGACACGGGCCACGGGCTCCCGGAGGGCCGGATCGGTCAGGGCCTGGGCACCCAGATCATCCGCACCCTGATCCAGGGCGAGCTCGGCGGCACGATCGACTGGCGGGGGAGTGAGGGCGAGGGGACCGAGGTGGTCATCGACATCCCGCTGCGCTGGCTCGAGCGCTGACGCTCTGCCCGGAACATGCAGAAGCGGCCTGAGACGATGTCTCAGGCCGCTTCGCGAATCTCAGGAGGCGCGACGGGCGCGTGCGGCGCGACGCTTGAGCGCGCGGCGCTCGTCTTCGGACAGGCCGCCCCAGACGCCCGAGTCCTGGCTGGTCTCCAGGGCGTACTGCAGGCAGATCTCGGTGACCGTGCACGTCGCGCAGACGGTCTTGGCCTTCTCGATCTGATCGACGGCCGGGCCGGTGTTCCCGACGGGGAAGAACAGTTCGGGGTCGACGGTCAGGCAGGCGGCCTTGTCACGCCAGTCCATGGGGGCTCCTCGGTGTGGATTTCATGAGATGTCGCGATGCGACCTCTCGATTCGGGCGACGGTTCGGGTTCCGCTACCCTGTTGAGATACGGGCGGATGCCCGCTGATTGTGATGCGAACGCGAACGTTCGCCCCACGCCGCTGTGGGAGCACATGACTTTCTCTATTCTGTTACATGAATACCCTGAAATCAAGGGTTTTCTCGTCATTCGATCCCCGGGAGGACACCCGTGCGCGCACCGGGAATCGCCCGCGCCGCCGCCGCCGTGCTGGCGGTGGAAGCCGTCGCCCTGCTCGTCTTCGCCGTGATCGAGCTGGCCGGACTCGGGGCCGGGGACGCCGCGTCGCTGCCGACGGCCATCGCTCTCATCGTCCTGACGCTGATCGGCGCCGCCGCGCTCGCGGCCTTCGCGTTCGGCACTCGCGCCGGACGCTCCTGGGCGCGATCGGGCGGGGTGGTGTTCCAGGTCCTCGCGATCGCCCTGGCGCTCGGCGCCCTCACGCTGCCGCCCATCCCGTGGGCCTTCGTGCTCGGACTCGGCATCCCGGCTGTCGCGGGCTTCGCGCTCCTCATAGCGAGCGCGCGCCGGGAGGGGACCCGACGCGAAGCGGAGTGAGTCCGCGCCGCCCTGTCAGGCGTCGATGCCGAGCTGCTTGCGCAGCCGCGCGACGTGGCCCGTGGCCTTCACGTTGTACTGCGCGCTCGTGATGACGCCGTCCTCGTCGAGGACGAACGTCGAGCGGATCACGCCTTCGACGACCTTGCCGTAGTTCATCTTCTCGCCCCAGGCGCCGTACGCCTCGTGCACCGCGTGGTCGGGGTCGCTGAGCAGCGGGAACGTGAGGCCGTCGCGGTCGCGGAAGGCGGCGAGCTTCGCCGGCTCGTCCCGCGAGACGCCGACGACCTGATACCCGGCGCCCTGCAGCGACGAGATGCTGTCGCGGAAGTCGCAGGCCTCCGTCGTGCACCCCGGCGTCATGGCGGCCGGGTAGAAGTACAGCACCGTCTTCGTGCCGCGCAGATCGGCCAGGCGGACGGTGTTCCCGTCCTGGTCGAGCAGGGAGAAGTCGGGGGCGGCGGTTCCGGTTTCCAGGCGTTCGGTCACGGCCCCAGCTTATCGTCCGGGGGGCTGCTCCGCCTTGTCGGCGAAGGTCTGCAGGAGGCGCTGCAGCGAGTCGAGGCGAGCGCGTCCGGTCTCGCTCAGCTCGCCGCAGTCCGCCGCCTCGATGAGGGCGCAGTCGGGAGCGTCGGGGAGGTGGGTGCAGCCGCGGGGGCAGTCCTCCGCGATGACGGCGAGCTCGGTGAAGGCGGCGAGGATGTTCGCGGGGTCGACGTGCCCGAGGCCGAAGGAGCGGACACCGGGGGTGTCGATTACCCAGCCGGAGCCGTCGGCGCTCTCGTAGCGCAGCGAGACGGTGGAGGAGGAGGTGTGACGCCCGCGGCCGGTGACCTGGTTCACGTGTCCGGTGGCGCGGCCCGCGGTGGGCACCAGGGCGTTCACCAGCGTCGACTTGCCGACACCGGAGTGTCCGACGAACACCGTCGAGTGGCCGATGAGTGCGGCGCCGATCTCGTCGACCGGCATCTCGTCCTGTGCGCTCGTGAACACACGGAGGTCGAGGCCCTCGAAGTGCGCGAGGAAGGGGGCGGGGTCGGCGAGATCGGTCTTCGTCACGACGAGGAGCGGGCGGATACCGGCGTCCAGGGCCGCGACGAGATAGCGATCGACGAGCCGGGCACGCGGCTCCGGGTCGGCGGCGGCCACGACGACGAGCATCTGGTCCGCGTTCGCGACGATCACCCGCTCGACCTCGTCGGTGTCGTCGGCGCTGCGGCGGAGGAGCGAGGTGCGCTCGACGATTCCCACGATCCGGCCGAGCGTGCCCTCGTCGCCCGAGGTGTCGCCGACGACGCGGGCCCGGTCGCCCGTGACGATCGGCGTGCGCCGCAGCTCTCGCGCGCGGGCGGCGGTGATCGTACGCTCCTGCGCGGTGTCCTCGTCGAGGAGCACGGAGTACCGGCCACGGTCGACGCCCAGGACGCGGCCGATCTGCGCGTCCTCGTGCGCGGGGCGTCGCTTGGTGCGGGGACGGTTGGCCTTCGGGTTCGGCCGGGTGCGGATGCTGCTCTCGTCGTAGTCCTCGAAGTCGTCTTCGAGGTCGTCGGCGTCGTTCAGCCAGCTCACCCGTCAGCCTCGCAGCATCCGCTCCCAGAGCATGGTGAACTCCGGGAGGGTCTTGGCGGTGGTGCCGATGTCATCGATGATCACGTCGGGGACGCGGAGGCCGATCAGCGCGCCGGTCGTCGCCATCCGGTGATCGTGGTGCGCGGCCCAGGTACCGCCCCGGAGCGGGCCGGGAACGATGCGGATGCCGTCGGGGAGCTCCTCGGCGGTCCCGCCGAGCGCGCGCAGGTTCCCGACGAGCGCCGCGATCCGGTCGGTCTCGTGGAGGCGGATGTGGCCGATGCCGCGGATGGTCGTGGGGCCGTCGGCGAAGGCCGCGAGACCGACGAGGGTCGGCGTCAGCTCGCTGGCGGCGGAGAGATCGAGATCCAGTCCGCGGATTCCGGACCCTGCCCGCACGGTGAGCACCCCGCCGTGACGGCTGACGTGCGCACCCGCCGCCTGCAGGATCTCGGGGAGCAGCGCTCCGGGCTGGGTCGAGTGCGCCGGCCAGCCGGTGATCGCGACGGAGCCTCCGGCGACGAGGGCCGCCGCGAGGAACGGGGCGGCGTTGGAGAGATCCGGCTCGATCGGGATCTCCTTGGCACGGGGGACTCCGGCCTCCACCAGCCATTCGCCCACGGCGGGACGCTCGATGCGGATGCCGCGGCGGCTCAGCGCCTCGATGGTCATGTCGATGTGCGGCAGGCTCGGCAGCCGCTCGCCCGTGTGCACGAGGTGCAGGCCGACGTCGAAACGCGGGGCCGCGAGCAGCAGCCCGGACACGAACTGGCTGGAGGCCGACGCGTCGATCTCCACGCGACCGCCGCGGATGTGGCCGTGGCCGCGGATGGTGAACGGGAGGGCCCAGGTGCCCTCGTCGTCGATGTCGACGCCGAGGTCGCGCAGGGCGCTGATGAGCCCGCCCATGGGCCGGTGCAGGGCCGTCTCGTGCGCGGTGAGGTGGACGTCCTGCTCCGCGAGGCCGGCCAGCGGCGCGATGAAGCGCATGACGGTCCCGGCCTGGCCGCAGTCGATCGTCGTGCCGCCGCGGAGCTTGCCCGGCGTGATCACGAGATCGGGACCGAACTCATGACCGGCGTCGACCTCCTCGATGCCGACGCCGAGTGCGCGGAGGGCCTCCACCATGCGCTGCGAATCGTCGGAGTGCAGCGGCGCGATCAGGCGGCCGGGGCCGTCCGCGATCGCCGCGATGAGGAGCTCGCGGTTCGTGAGGGACTTGGAGCCGGGGATCGTGAGCTCGGCGTGCACCGGGCCGTCGATCGTGGGCGCGGGGTAGGCGCCCTGCACACGGGTGGGGGAATACCTTTTGGCGCTCATCGGTTCTCACCTTAGTAAACGCAACGCCGTCCTCGTGAGAGGCGGCACCCGTGCGAAGGGAAGAGGATGCCTGCGACGCTGGAACGCGAGGTGATCGACCTCAGCCGCCTAGACTGGCCGGTGATGGACGACACCGCAACCGCAGCCACCGTCGGCGACCCTCGGCGCGAGTTCGAGGAGCAGGCGCTCCCCTTCATGGACCAGCTCTACGCCGCCGCGATGCGCATGACGCGCAATCCCGCTGACGCCGCCGATCTCGTGCAGGAGACCTTCGTCAAGGCCTACGGCTCGTGGTCGACCTTCGCGCAGGGCACGAACCTCAAGGCGTGGCTGTACCGCATCCTCACCAACACGTACATCAACATCTACCGCAAACGGCAGCGCGAGCCGTTCCAGGGCACCATCGACGAGCTCGAGGACTGGCAGCTCGGCGGCGCGGAGTCGACGACGGCGTCGCACAGCCGGTCGGCGGAGGCGGAGGCCATCGACCGCATGCCGGCGTCGGTCGTGAAGGACGCGCTGCAGGCGGTTCCGGAGGACTTCCGGCTCGCGGTGTACCTCGCCGACGTCGAGGGCTTCGCGTACCAGGAGATCGCCGACATCATGAAGACCCCCATCGGCACCGTGATGAGCCGTCTGCACCGTGGCAGGCGGATGCTGCGGGAGCTGCTGGCCGACTACGCCGCGGAGCGGGGAATCGCCGCGGCTGACCCGAGGAGCAAGAAATGAGCGACTGCGGCTGCGACAAGGCCCGTCAGGATCTGGAGGAGTACCTCCGCAACGAGGTGTGCAAGACCGAGCACGCCGAGATCCGCGAGCACCTGGAGAACTGCCCGGCATGCCGGGACGAGGCTCTGGTGGCGACGACCCTCACCGAGGTCATCGCCCGCGCCTGCAAGGAGACCGCTCCGGAGGAGCTGCGGGACCAGGTGTTCGCCCGGCTCCGCGAGGTCCAGGCCGCGCAGCACTGAGCGTCCCCCGGGCGCGGAGCGTCGGAGACCGCCCGTAGGCTGTGTGCATGGCCCTCATCGATGCACGCGGGATCCCCGCTGACCAGACGTCCGTCGACCGCCTCGCGGAGGACGGCCTCGACTATCGGGTCTTGGATACGACGGACGCCACGCGCGTGGCCGCCTTCCAGCGCGCGATGGCCCGCGGGTTCCTCGGTGCCGACCCCTCGGAGACGGCTCGCGAGGAAGGTGTCGGCACCCTGAAGAGCCGGCGAAACATCGGCGTCTACGAGACCGACGCCCCGGCCGACCGCCTCCCGGTGGCGACCATCGACTCCTGGGTGACACCGCTGACGATCCCCGGCAGCGAGATCGGGATGTGGGCGATCAGCGGGGTCACCGTGGCCGGCACGCATCGCCGCCGTGGCATCGCGCGCGCCCTGCTGGAGGGCGAGCTGCGCGCCGCCGTCGATGCCGGCCTCCCCGTCGCGGGCCTCACGGTGTCCGAGGCGACCATCTACGGGCGGTACGGCTTCGGCTCCGCCGTCCCCGTGGCGCGGTTCACCGTGGACGTGCGCCGCGCCGGCTGGGCGGGCCCCGTCCCGGCCGGCCGCGTGGAGTACCTCGAGCGCGAGGAGCTCGCCGAGGCCCTGGCGGAGGCGCACGAGCGCGCCCGTACCGCGCGGTCCGGCCAGGTGCCGGGGTGGGCGGCCCGCTGGGCGGGCATCAGCGGGCTCGCGAGCACCGACACCGACCGGGACCGGGTGCGCGGCATCCGCTATCGCGACGAGTCCGGTCAGGTGCGCGGCGTGATGGCCTTCCACCTCACCGAGCGCGGTGGCACGTTCCGGTTCGCGTTGCACGTGCGCCTGCTCGTCGCCGAGACGGCGGAGGCGACGGCTGCGCTGTGGCGGTTCGCGCTGCAGCACGACCTCGTCGACGAGGTGACCGCCGATCTCCGACCGCTCGACGACGCCCTGCCGTGGCTGGTCGCGGACCCGCGCGGCGTCACCCAGGAGGTGCACGACCACGGCTGGCTTCGCGTCCTGGACGTCCCCGCCGCGCTCACGGCCCGGACCTACGCCGCGCCCCTGGACACCGTGCTCCGCATCGAGGACGCCCTGGGATTTGCCGCGGGCACCTGGCGGCTCCGCGTCGACGCGCAGGGGCACGCGGACATCGAGGACGCTCCGGGCGCCGAGGCGGACCTCGTCCTCGACGTCTCCGCGCTCTCGTCGATCTACGCCGGCAGCATCCGCGTCGCCGCGCTGCATGGAGCAGGCCGGATCACGGGCCCGGTCGACGCCGTCGAGGCACTGGACCGTGCGTTCGTCGCCTTCCCGGCGCCGTCCCTCGACATCTGGTACTGACCCGCGGAACGGAGAAGGGCGCCCCGGCCGAAGCCGGGGCGCCCTTCGTCGTCACAGAGGCGGTCAGCCCAGGGTGACCGCCGCGCGGATGAGCGCGGCCTGCTCGGTCGCGTGCACCTTGGACGAGCCCGTCGCCGGCGAGGCCGACGCCGGACGCGAGACCGGGCGGAAGGAGCGGTCGCCGGGGACGTCGGCGAAGGCCAGAGCGAGGAACGGCCAGGCGCCCTGGTTCTCCGGCTCCTCCTGCACCCACACGAGCTCGGCGTTCGGGTACGAGTCGGTGATCTTCTTCAGCGCGTCGATGGGCGTCGGGTAGAGCTGCTCCAGACGCACCAGGGCGATCTCCGGGTTCGGGTTCTTCTCCAGCTCGGCGCGGAGGTCCCAATGCACCTTGCCGCTGTGCACGAGCACGCGCTTCACGGCGGAACGGTCGAGACCCCGGTCGTCGTCGAGGACCGGCTCGAAGCGGCCCCCGGTGAACGCCTCCACCGGGCTCGTCGCGCCGCGCAGGCGCAGCATCGCCTTCGGCGTGAACACGATCAGCGGCTTGCGCGGACGGGCGTAGGCCTGACGGCGCAGCAGGTGGAAGTGCGACGCCGGGGTCGACGGGCGCGCCACGATCATGTTGTCCTGCGCGCACAGCTGCAGGAACCGCTCGATGCGCGCGGAGGAGTGGTCCGGTCCCTGGCCCTCGTAGCCGTGGGGGAGCAGGAGCGTGACGCTGGACTGCTGACCCCACTTCTGCTCCGCGGCGGAGATGTACTCGTCGATGACCGACTGGGCGCCGTTGACGAAGTCGCCGAACTGCGCCTCCCACAGCACCAGGGCCTCGGGAGCCTCCACGGAGTAGCCGTACTCGAAGCCGAGCGCGGCGTACTCGCTGAGGAGGGAGTCGTAGACGAAGAAGCGGCCCTGCGCGTCGGACAGGTTCGACAGCGGCAGCCACTCCTGGCCGTTCGCACGGTCGTGGAGCGCGGCGTGCCGCTGCACGAAGGTCCCGCGTCGCGAGTCCTGGCCGGCGAGGCGCACCGGGGTGCCCTCCACCAGGAGCGAGCCGAAGGCGAGCAGCTCGCCGAAGCCCCAGTCGATGTTCCCGTTGCGGCTCATGTCGAGGCGCTTCTCCAGCAGCTGCTGGATCTTCGGGTGCACCGTGAAGCCCTCGGGCTTGTTCACGAACGCGTCGCCGATGAGGCGGATGACCTCGGCCGGCACACCGGTGACCTCGGGGGCTCCGACCTGGTCCTCGACCTGCGGGGCCTCTTCCGGGGCGATCGGGGTCGTGCCGGTCTCGGCGGCGTGCGTCTCGGCGAAGGCGATCTCCAGACGGTTCTGGAAGTCGGCCTTGGCCTCGTCGTACTCCTCCTCGGTGATGTCGCCGCGACCGACGAGGGACTCCGTGTACAGGCGGCGGACGGAGCGCTTCGCCTGGATGAGGTCGGTCATCAGCGGCTGCGTCATCGAGGGGTCATCGCCCTCGTTGTGGCCGCGACGGCGGTAGCAGACGAGGTCGATCACGACGTCGCGGTGGAAGCGCTCGCGGTACTCGAACGCGAGCTGCGCGACGTGGATGACGGCCTCGGGGTCGTCGCCGTTCACGTGGAAGACCGGCGCCTGGATCGTCTTGGCGACGTCGGTGGCGTAGACCGAGGTGCGGGCGTCGCTCGGCGTCGTGGTGAAGCCGACCTGGTTGTTGACGACCACGTGGATCGTTCCGCCCGTGCGGTAGCCGCGCAGCTGCGACATCTGCAGGGTCTCGACGACGACGCCCTGGCCGGCGAAGGCCGCGTCGCCGTGGACGAGGATGGGCAGCCAGGCGAAGGTGCCGATGGGCTTGCGGTCCTGCTTGGCGCGGACGATGCCCTCCAGCACGCCGTCGACCGTCTCCAGGTGGGAGGGGTTGGCGGCGAGGTACACGGGCAGCGCGGAGCCGTCGTCGGCGACGAACGTGCCCTCGGTACCCAGGTGGTACTTCACGTCGCCCGAGCCGCGCTGGTTGCCGGGCGTCTGCGTGCCTTCGAACTCGCGGAAGACCTGGCCGTACGTCTTGCCGGCGATGTTGGTGAGCACGTTCAGGCGGCCGCGGTGGGCCATGCCGATCGCGGCGCCCTCCAGCCCGGCCGTGGCCGCGCCCTGGAGGATCTCGTCGAGGAGCGGGATCAGCGACTCGCCGCCCTCGAGCGAGAAGCGCTTCTGGCCGACGAACTTCGTCTGCAGGAAGGTCTCGAAGGCCTCGGCCTCGTTGAGCTTGCGCAGCACGCGCAGCTGCTCGTCGTGGCCGGGCTTCTGGTACTTGACCTCGACCTTCTCCTGGAACCAGCGGCGCTGCTCCGGGTCCTGGATGTGCATGTACTCGATGCCGAGAGTGCGGCAGTACGAGTCGCGCAGCACCCCGAGGATGTCGCGGAGCTTGGCGACGCGGCGCCCGCCGAACCCGCCGGTGACGAACTCGCGGTCGAGGTCCCAGAACGTCAGGCCGTGGCTCTCGATCTCCAGGTCCGGGTGCGAACGCTGACGGTACTCGAGCGGGTCGATGTCGGCCATGAGGTGGCCGCGCACACGGAAGGAGTTGATGAGCTCCTGCACGCGGGACTGCTTGTCCACGCGCTCGGCGAGGTCGACCGCGATGTCCGGGTTCCAGCGGATCGGCGCGTACGGGATGCGCAGCGCCGCGAAGATGTCGTCGTAGAAGCCGCGCTGGCCGATCAGCAGCTCGTGCACCTTCTTCAGGAACTCGCCGGATCCGGCGCCCTGGATGACGCGGTGGTCGTACGTGCTCGTGAGGGTGATGGTCTTGCCGATCGCCAGCTCGTTGAGCGTCTTGTCGCTCGCGCCCTGGAACTCCGCGGGGTACTCGAGAGCACCGGCGCCGATGATGCAGCCCTGGCCCTTCATGAGACGCGGGACCGAGTGCACCGTGCCGATGCCGCCCGGGTTGGTGAGCGAGACCGTCGTGCCCTGGAAGTCGGCGGCGGTGAGCTTGTTGGCGCGGGCGCGGGTGACGAGATCCTCATAGGCGGCGAGGTACTCGGTGAAGGTCATGGTGTCGGCACGCTTGATGCTCGGGACCATGAGAGCGCGGGTGCCGTCCGGCTTGGGCAGGTCGATCGCGATGCCGAGGTTGACGTGCGCCGGGGCCACGACGGAGGGCTTGCCATCGATCTCGGCGTAGAAGACGTTCTGGCTGCGGAACTCGTCGAGGGTGCGGATGAGGGCCCAGCCGATGAGGTGGGTGAAGCTGACCTTGCCGCCGCGGGTGCGGGCCATGTGGTTGTTGATGACGATGCGGTTGTCGATCATCAGCTTGGCCGGGACCGTGCGGACGCTCGTCGCGGTGGGGACGGTGAGCGATTCGTCCATGTTCGCGGCGAGGGTCTTCGGCAGACCGCGCAGCGGGGTGACCTTGTCCTCCTCGGAGGGCGGCTGCGTCTCCTTGGACTCCTGCTTCGGCTTCGGCGCCTGGGCGGGGATCGGCGCGGCGGCCGCCGGCTTCGCCGTGGTGCGGGCGACGGGCTGTGCACCGATCACGGGGATGGGAGCGGTCACGGGGTGCGCCGGGGCCGCGGTCGCGGCGGGAGCGCCTCCGGCTGCGGTGGTCTCGGAGTGGTACTTCTCCAGAATGGGCCACCACTCCTTGTCGACCGAGTCGCGGTTCTCCTTGAACTGCTCGTAGAGCTCTTCGACGAGCCAGGAATTGGCTCCGAACCCCCCGTCGCCACCGACGCCGGTCACCTGGTTCGACACGCTCTATCGCCCTCTTTCATCGCTGAAGATCTCCGATGCGGACGCACGACGCAGGATGCGCTCGGGCCCGCACACTCTCGACCACCAAGCCTAACCTGTTTCGACCGCAGAGACGTCGAAGAGACCGACCCGTGCCGCGCCGATCTGGGTACCGTGGAGACATGGAGTTCTCAGGTGCGCAGCCGACCGTCGATCTGACCTACTCGGACGTCTTCCTGGTGCCGCGCCGTTCGGCCGTCACCAGTCGCCTCCAGGTCGATCTCGCTCCGCACGACGGCACCCCGGCGACGCTGCCGCTCGTCGCCGCGAACATGAACTCGGTGACCGGGCCGCGGATCGCCGCCGTGCTCGCTCGCCGCGGGGCGCTGGGCGTGCTGCCGCAGGACCTCCCGCTCCAGGAGCTCGACGCCGCGATCCGCGACGTGAAGGGGCAGCCGGTGCTCTGGGACACGCCGCTCGTGCTGCCCCCGGAGGCGACCGTCGCCGACGCCCTCCGCCTGCTCCCCGCCGCCCCCGGCCACGGGATCGTCGTCGCCTCCGGTGCGGCACCGATCCCCGTCGACCGCATCGTCGGCGTGCTCCCGGCCACCCGTCTCGCGACCGCGCTGCCCGACGCGCAGCTCGGCGACCTCGTGCACCGGGGGACGCCGTCGATCGACGCGGACGACATCGGCTCCGAACGGCACGCTTTCGACGTCATCACCGAGGCGGACGTCGAAGTGGTCACGGTCATCCACCACGGCCACCTCGTCGGGACGCTGAGCGCCCGCAGCGCCCTCCGCGCCACGCTGTACCGGCCGGCCGTGGACGCCGACGGGCGCCTCGCCGTCGCCGCGGCGGTCGGCATCAACGGCGACGTCGGGGCGAAAGCGAAGGCGCTCGCGGCGGCCGGGGTGGACGTGCTCGTCGTCGACACCGCGCACGGCCACCAGGAGGGCATGCTCCGGGCGCTGCAGGAGGTCGCGTCCCTCGGGCTCGGGCTCCCCATCGTCGCGGGGAACATCGTCACCGCGGACGGCGTGCGGGATCTCGTCGACGCGGGCGCCTCGATCCTCAAGGTCGGCGTCGGGCCGGGGGCGATGTGCACGACACGGATGATGACGGCGGTCGGTCGTCCCCAGTTCTCCGCGGTGCTGGAGACCGCGCAGGCCGCCGCGGAGGCCGGAGCCCATGTCTGGGCCGACGGCGGGGTGCGCTACCCCCGCGACGTCGCCCTCGCGCTCGCGGCCGGTGCCGCCTCCGTCATGGTCGGCTCCTGGTTCGCCGGGACGATCGAGGCCCCGGGCGAGCTCCAGCGCGACACGGACGGTCGTCTGTTCAAGGAGTCGTGGGGGATGGCCTCGACCAAGGCCGTGCAGGCGCGGTTCGGTCGGCTCGACGCCTACGAGCGGGCGCGCAAGGAGCTGTTCGCCGAGGGCATCTCCTCCTCCAAGATCTACCTCGACCCGCTGCGCCCGGGAGTCGAGGACCTGCTCGACATGATCACATCGGGCGTGCGGTCGTCCTTCACCTACGCCGGGGCCGCGACCGTGCCCGAGTTCCACGAGCGCGCCGTCGTCGGATTGCAGTCGGCGGCCGGCTACGAGGAGGGCAAGGCGCTGCCGGTCAGCTGGTGATCACCTGCCGCGACCACAGTCCGCTTCTGTAGAATCGAGCGCACTATGGACGACCCTCCCAGTTGCCGAACATCGCCCCACCGTCCCGTTCTCTCCCCGGAGAGGAAGATCTGATGGACTACATCATGTTGGGCGTGGGGCTTCTGCTCACGGTCGGCACCGGCCTCTTCGTCGCGAGCGAGTTCGCCCTCGTGAACCTCGACCGCGCGGATCTGGAAGCGCGGCAGGCGCGAGGCGAGTCCCGCCTCTCCCTGACGATCAGCGCCCTGCGGCACACCTCGACGCATCTCTCCTCCGCGCAACTCGGCATCACGCTGACCACGCTGCTGACCGGATACACGATGGAGCCGGCGCTGTCGAACCTCCTGCGTCCCACGCTGGTCGCCTGGAACATCCCGGAAGCCGCCGTCGCTCCCATCGCGACCGTGGTGGCGATGTTCGTCGCGACGGTGCTCTCGATGATCCTCGGCGAGCTCGTCCCGAAGAACTTCGCGCTGGCGCTGCCCCTGGCCACGGCGAAGCTCGTCGTGCCCTTCCAGATCGCCTTCACGACGGTGTTCAAGCCGGCGGTGGTCGTGCTGAACGGCAGCGCCAACGGGGTGCTGCGCAGCATGGGCATCGAGCCCAAGGAGGAGCTCTCCGGCGCGCGCAGCGCGGAGGAGCTGTCGTCGCTCGTGCGACGGTCGGCGAGCGCCGGAGTGCTGGAGGCCGACACCGCCACGCTGCTGGACCGCACGCTCACGTTCTCGCGGCTCACCGCGGCCGACGTCATGACGGCGCGCCCGAGCATGCACGCGATCGCCGCCGGCGACTCCGTGGACGACGTGATCCAACTCGCCCGGCGCACCGGCCACAGCCGCTTCCCGGTGTTCGACGAGGACCTCGACGACATCACCGGCGTCGTGCACCTCAAGGCCGCCATCTCGGTGCCGCGGGAACGTCGCGCCGAGGTGCCCGTCGGGGCCCTCGCGACCGACCCGCTCCGCGTGCCGGAGACCGCCCATGTCGACGCGCTCATCTCCGACCTCCGCGGTCGCGGCTACCAGCTCGCGGTCGTCGTCGACGAGTACGGCGGGACGGCGGGCATCGTGACGCTGGAGGACCTCGTGGAGGAGCTCGTCGGCGAGGTGTCCGACGAGCACGACCGGACGAGGGCCGGCATCATCCGCAACCGCGACGGGGTGACCTTCCCCGGCGAGCTGCGCCCGGACGAGCTGCGCAGCCGTGCGGGCGTCGAGGTGCCGGAGGGTGATGTCTACGACACGGTCGGCGGCTACGTCATGAGCGTCCTCGAGCGGGTGCCGGTCGTCGGGGACGAGGTGCCCCTGGAGAGCGGCACGCTGCAGGTCGTCCGCATGGACGGCCGCCGGGTGGATCGGGTGCGCTACGTCCCGAGACCGGATGCCGTCATCATCGAGGGGGTGTCCCTGTGAGCGATTGGGGAGGCCTCGCCTGGCTCGTCGTCCTGCTGGCGGCGAACGCGTTCTTCGTCGGCGCCGAGTTCGCGGTGATCTCGGCGCGGCGCTCGCAGATCGAGCCGAAGGCCGAGCGTGGCTCGCGCCCGGCCAAGACGGCGCTGTACGCCATGGAGCACGCGACGCTCATGCTCGCGACCTCGCAGCTCGGCATCACGATCTGCTCGCTGCTCATCCTGAACGTCTCCGAGCCCGCCATCCACCACCTGCTCGCCGTGCCGCTGCACGCGCTGGGCTGGTCGGACGGCGCGGTGGACGTCGTGTCGTTCACGATCGCACTGCTCATCGTGTCGTTCCTGCACGTCGTGTTCGGCGAGATGGTGCCGAAGAACCTCGCGTTCTCGATTCCGGACCGGGCCGTGCTGCTGCTGGCGACGCCGCTGGTGTGGGTGTCGAAGGTGTTCATGCCGGTGATCTGGCTGCTGAACGCGGCGGCGAACGGCGTGCTGCGCCTCTTCCGGGTGGAGCCGAAGAACGAGGCGGCGTCGACGTTCACACTCGACGAGGTGGCGACCATCGTCAACCAGTCGCGCCGTGAGGGCGTGCTCATGGACACCGCCGGTACGGTGACGGCCGCGGTGGAGTTCACCGACAAGAAGGCGCGCGACGTGGCCGTTCCGCTGAGCGACCTCGTCACGCTGCCGCAGACGACCACGCCCGACGACATCGAGAAGGCGGTGGCCCGCTACGGGTTCTCGCGCTACGTGATCGTCGACGACGAGGACGTCCCGATCGGCTACGTCCACCTCAAGGACATCCTGCGGGCCTCGGAGGGCCCGGATGCCGAGGCCAAGGTGCTCGAGCCGATCCCCGGCAAGCGCATCCACCACATGGTGCCCGTGCAGGAGGACACCGATCTGGAGGACGCCCTCGCCGTCATGCGCCGGGCCGGTCGCCACCTCGCCAAGGTCCGCGACGCCCGGGGGGAGACCACCGCCGTGCTGTTCCTGGAGGACATCCTCGAGGAGCTCGTCGGCGAGGTGCAGGACGCGACCCGTCGCGTCCGCGGCCACTGACATCCGGAGACGCGAAGGCCGCCGGCTCCCTCGGGGACCGGCGGCCTTCGTCGTGGGTGTCAGCGCCAGTGCGCGCGTTCGTACTGCGGCGGCCAGGCGACCGTATCGCCCAGCTCGTGCGCGGCCCGGAGCGCGAAGTGCGGGTCGCGCAGCCACTCCCGTCCGGCGAAGATCGCGTCGGCCGCCCCGTCGGCGAGCACCTGCTCGGCCTGGGCGGCGGCGGTGATGAGGCCCACGGCCGACACCGGGATCCGCCCGCCCTGGCGGACCGTCTCGGCCAGCGGGACCTGGTAGCCGGGGGAGACGCTGATGCGCTGGTGCGCGACGAGGCCGCCGCTGGAGACGTCGATGAGGTCGGCGCCGCGCGCGGTAGCCCAGCCGCCGACCGTCGCGGCCTCCTCGGGCGTGAACCCGCCCTCTGCGTGATCCGTCGCCGAGATGCGGACGAACAGCGGCACGTCGTCGCCGGCCGCCTCGCGCACCGCGTCCACGACGCGCAGCAGCAGCCGGGCCCGGTTCTCCAGCGAGCCGCCGTACTCGTCCTCGCGGAGGTTCGACAGCGGCGACAGGAACTGGTGCAGGAGGTAGCCGTGGGCTCCGTGGATCTCGATGACGTCGAAGCCCGCCTCGAGCGCCCGACGGGTCGCCGCGGCGAACCCGTCGACCACGCGGTCGATGCCGTCCGCGTCCAGCGCGACCGGCGCGGCGAACCCCTCGTAGGCGACCGCGGACGGGGCGGTTGTCGTCCATCCGCCCGCGGCGGTGGGGACCGAGCCGCGCTCGTCGGCCCAGGGCCACCAGGTCGAGGCCTTCCGCCCGGCGTGCGCGAGCTGGATGCCCGCGGCGGCCCCGCGGTCGTGGATCGCGCGGACGATCGGGGCGAGGGCGTCGCGCTGCGCGTCGTCCCACAGCCCGAGGTCGCGAGGGGAGATGCGCCCCTCCGGCACGACGGCCGTGGCCTCGGCCACGATGAGCCCGGCGCCGCCCGAGGCGAACTGCGCGAGGTGGGTGTGGTGCCACTCCTGCGCCACGCCGTCGACGGCGCTGTACATGCACATGGGGGAGACCCAGAGGCGGTTGCGGAACGTGGTGGACCGGATGGTCAGCGGGGAGAAGAGAAGACTCACCGTTCGACGGTACCGCCGACGCGGACGGGACAGGGCCGTCGGGCTAACGTGGAGTCATGAGCGACGTGCGCGAGTGGTCCCGCAGCGACGCGGCGCGGTTCTTCCGCGCGCCGACCGCCGAGGATGACAAGTACTCGCGGGGCGTCGTGGGCATCCGCACCGGATCCGCCGCCTACCCCGGCGCCGCGGTGCTGGGCGTCGAGGCCGCCTGGCGCACCGGTGCCGGATTCGTCCGCTATGTCGGCGCGCCGTCGGCGGTGGCGGCGGTGCTCGCCCGACGCCCGGAGACCGTCGGCGGGCCGGATGCCGGACGCACGCGGATCGGCGCCTGGGTGATCGGCTCCGGGACCGATCCGGACGACCGGAACGTGGCGGAGGCGCAGGCGCTGCGGGATATCGTCGGCGGCGACGTCCCCGTGGTCATCGACGCCGGAGCGCTCGATCTGGCGCCGAGCGCCCGCGCCCCGTTCGTCGCCACTCCGCACGGCCGGGAGTTCGCGCGGCTGCGCGAGCGCGTCGGCATCGACGGGGCCGGGGACGATCTCGGCGACGTCCGCGACGTGTCCGCCGCGATCGACGGCGTGGTGCTGCGCAAGGGCGCACGCACCCTGCTCGCCGCACCTGACGGCACGCTCATCGCCGTCGAGGCGGGGACCGGCTGGCTCGCGACGGCCGGGACGGGGGACGTGCTGGCGGGGATCGTCGCCGCCGTGATCGCCGCGAATCCGGACAGCCCGCTCGTCGAGTCCGCCGCGGCGGCCGTCTGGCTGCACGGGCACGCCGCCCGCCTCGCCGCCGCGGCGACCGCGGGCGAGAGCGGTCATCCGATCGTGGCGCTCGACGTCGCGGAGGCGCTGCCCCGCGCGGTCGCGGACCTCCTGTCGTGAGGACCACGGTCCGGGGGAGCCTGGTCGCGCTGTGGATCGCCTTCCTCCTCGTCCACCTCCTGACCGCAGGGCTGGGCTGGGTCTACCCGAGCCAGCCCATGGGGGACGTCGTGCTGGTCTACGAGCCCTGGGCGACGGCGGCGTGGAGCGGCGGGGAGATCGTGGGCGTCACGGAGTCCTGGGTGTATCCGCAGCTCGCGCTCCTGCCGATGATGCTCGCGGCCGTGCTCGCCGCCCCGTTCCTCCCGCTGCTCGGCGTCTCGGGCGCCTACCTCATCGGGTGGGCGCTGCTGGTCACGGTGCTCGACGCCGTCGCCTTCGCCGTGCTCGTCGGGCGCGGACACGTGCGGGCGCGGCGCACCGCCGCATGGTTCTGGTGCGCGGCGCTGCTGCTCCTCGGACCCATCGCGCTGTACCGCATCGATGCCGTCACCGTGCCGATCGCCGTCGTGGCCGGTCTCTGGCTGGTGACCCGCCCGACCATCGCCGCGGCGCTGCTGACCATCGGCGCCTGGATCAAGATCTGGCCCGGTGCGCTGCTCCTCGCGGCGGTCGTGGCCGCGAGGGCGCGGCTGCGGATGCTCCTGGCCGCCGCGGGCGTCACGGCCGGTGTGGTGGTGGTGCTCCTGCTGCTCGGCGCTGACACCGAGATCCTCGGCTTCCTCACCGCGCAGACCGGCCGGGGACTCCAGATCGAGGCGGTCGCCGCGACCCCGTTCCTCTGGATGGCCGTGACAGGGGCCGCCCGCATCGAGTACAGCTACGACATCCTCACCTTCCAGATCGTCGCGCCGGGCGCGGAGGCCCTCGCGACGATCCTCACCCCGCTCCTGGTGCTCGCCGCCGCCGTCGTCACCGTCGTCGGTGGGGTCAAGGCCGCCCGCGGCGCGTCGTTCGCGCGACTCTTCCCGCCGCTGGCCCTGCTCCTGGTGACGGTGCTCATCGCCCTGAACAAGGTCGGCTCGCCGCAGTTCCAGACCTGGTTGCTCGCACCGGTGATCCTGTGGCTCGTGCTCGACCGCCGCCGGGCGCGCACCGCCGCCGCCCTCGTGCTCGCGCTGTGCCTGCTCACATGTCTCGTGTATCCCCTGAGCTACGACGGGCTGCTGCGGGCCGAAGCCGCCCCCGTGCTGCTGCTCACGATGCGCAACGCTCTGCTCGTCGTCCTCGCCGCCGTGAGCGCCGTCGCGCTCGCGCGGGTCCCCGCCGTCCGTCGTCCTCGAACCCAGGAGTGAACCCATGCTGATCGCCTTCTCCGTCGCCCCCAGCGGCACGCCCGCCGACGGTGCCGAGCGCACCGATGCCTCCGTGCACGACGCGGTCGCCGCGGCCGTGCGCGTCGTCCGCGCGTCGGGCCTCCCGCACCGCACGACGAGCATGTTCACCGAGATCGAGGGGCCCGACTGGGACACCGTCATGGACGTGGTCAAGCGCGCGACCGAGGCGGTCCTGCCGTTCGGCTCCCGGGTGTCGCTCGTCCTCAAGGCGGACATCCGCCCCGGGTACACGGGAGAGCTCGACGCCAAGGTCGAGCGTCTGGAGGCGGCGATCGAGGAGTCCGGCGACCGGTAAGCTGAACCGGTGAATCCCTCGACACCTTCGAGGGGTGCGGCGAAGTGGGCGCTCCTCTCCCTCGCCATCGGCAGTTTCGGCATCGGCATGACCGAGTTCGTCGTCATGGGCCTGCTGCCGAACATCGCCGCCGACCTCCTCCCGTCCGTCTGGGCGTCGAGCCAGGAGGAGGCGCTGAGCCAGGCCGGCTGGCTGATCTCGCTGTACGCACTCGGCGTGGTCATCGGCGCCCCGACCATCGCCGGCTTCGTCGCCCGCTATCCGCGGCATCGGGTGATGATCGTGCTCGCCCTCGCGCTGACCGTCTTCAACGCGCTCACCGTGGTGCTGCCGACGTTCGAGCTCGTCGGGGTCTCGCGCTTCCTCGCCGGACTCCCGCACGGCGCCTACTTCGGCATCGGCGCGCTGGTCGCCGCCGATGTGATGGGGCCGGGCAACCGTGCCAAGGGCGTCGCGTTCATCCTCACCGGGCTCACGGTCGCCAATGTCGTCGGCGTGCCGCTGGGCACCTTCCTCGGCCAGGAGTGGGGCTGGCGCGCGGCCTTCGCGGTCGTCGCGCTCGTCTTCGCGCTCGCCACCGTCTTCATCGCGCTGTTCGTGCCCGCGCACCCGGGGAACCCCGGACGCACGATGCGGGCGGAGCTCGGGGTGTTCCGCATCGGTCAGGTCTGGTTCACGCTCGGCGTCGGGGCGATCGGCTTCGGCGGGTTCTTCGCCGTCTACAGCTACATCGCCCCGCTCGTTACGGAGGTGGCCGGATCGCCGGACTGGGTCGTGCCGATCGTGCTCGTGCTGATGGGGCTCGGCATGACGGGCGGGAACCTCGTCGGCGGTCATCTCGCGGACATCGACCTCCGCCGGACGCTGCTGCTGGGCCTCGCCGCGATGGCCGTCGTGTTCGCTCTCCTCGCGGTGCTCTCGTTCTGGATCGTGAGCCTGAGCCTCGTCGTCGTCCTCGTCGGTTTCGTCTCCTCCGTGCTCAGCCCGACGATCCAGACGCGGTTGATGGACGTGGCCGGCGACAACCAGTCCATCGCGGCGGCCATGAACCACTCCGCTCTGAACATCGGCAACAGCCTCGGTGCCTTCCTCGGGGGCATCGTGATCGCGATCGGCTGGGGCTTCACGGCACCGGCGTGGACCGGGGCGGTGCTCGCGGTGGCCGGACTCCTCATCGCTCTGGTGTCGTACCGCGTGGAGGCACGGCGGGTCGCGCAGACGCCGGTCCTCGCGTCGTAGAGTGACGGGGTGACCGCTCCCGACGACGACCTCCCGCTCGCCGGAACCGTCGTGCTGCTGCGCCCGAGCCCCGGTGGCTTCGAGGTGCTGCTGCTGCGCCGTCCGTCGCGGGGCTCCTTCGCGGACGCCTGGGTGTTCCCCGGGGGGAAGGTCGAGCCGGAGGATCGGCGGGCGGGCGCGGCGGAGATCGACGACGCACGCCGGGCCGCCGCCCGGGAGACCGCGGAGGAGGTCGGACTCGTCGTCGACGACCTGGTGCCTCTGTCGGAGTGGCACCCGCCCGCGGAGGCACCCGTGCGGATCCGCACCTGGTTCTTCCTCGCCCTCGCCCCGGATGCCGAGCCGTCACCGGCGGCCGACGAGGTCGTCGAGCTCGCCTGGGTGTCACCGGACACGGCCTTCGAGCGGCACGCGACGGGGGAATGGCGGCTCTTCCCGCCCACCTGGGTCACGCTGCACCGGCTCTCCGCCTTCACCGACGTCGAGGCCGCGCTGGCGTCCGGCGGAGCGGTCGAGCTGTTCCAGACGGAGGTGCGCGACGGGGGCGGGGCGTTCGGCTGGGCGCAGGGGACTCTTCACGCCCACACCCTGCCGTGGCGGTTCGACCCGGCCTGACGCGGTTCAGGCGTCGAGCAGGCGCCGCAGGTGCGTGCCGACGGCCTCGGTCTCGATGAGGAACCCGTCGTGGCCGAAGTCGCTCGTGAGCACCACCGCCTCGCCGTCGAGCACGTTCCGGATGCTCCGGGCGATCCGCTGCTGACCGTCGACGGGGAAGAGGCGGTCGCTGTCGATGCCGAGGACGAGGGTCGTCGCGGCCACCGCCTTCAGGGCCTCCTCCACGCCGCCGCGGCCGCGGCCGACGTCGTGCGAGTTCATGGCCTCGACGAGGGTGATGTAGCTGTTGGCGTCGAAGCGGCGCGTGAACTTGTTCCCGTGGAAGTCGAGGTAGGACTCGACGGCGAAGCGTCCGCCGTGACCGAGCGGCGACACGTCCGACTGCCAGGAGCGCTGGAACCGCTGGTTGAGCTCGATCGGGCTGCGGTAGTTCAGCAGCGCCATGCGGCGGGCGAGGGCCAGGCCACGGTGCGGGCCGTCGCCGTCCGCGAGGTCGTAGTACTCGCCGCCCTGGAACCGCGGGTCCATGCGGATGGTCTCGAGCTGCACGGTGTTGAGCGCGATCTGGTCGGCCGTGGTGACCGGGGGCGAGGAGAGCACGGCGAGGCGCTGCACCCGGTCGGGCTGCGAAACCGCCCATTCCAGGGCATGCATGCCACCCATCGAGCCGCCGATCACCGCTGCCCAGGTGTCGATGCCCAGTGCGTCGGCCAGGCGCACCTGCGCCGCCACCTGGTCGCGGATCGTCAGGTACGGGAAGCGCGACGCCCACTCGTAGCCGTCCGGCGCGATGCTCGCGGGGCCGGTCGATCCCTGGCAGCCGCCGAGCATGTTCGGCGCGATCACGAACCACTCGTCGGTGTCGAGCGGCGCACCGGGGCCGACGACGTCCTCCCACCAGCCGGCGGTCGGGTGGCCGGCACCGGCGTCTCCGCGCACGTGGCTGTCCCCGGTGAGGGCATGCAGGACGAGCACGGCGTTGTCGCGTGCGGCGTTGAGCTCCCCCCAGCTCTCGTACGCGAGGCGGATGCCGGGGAGCTGGGCTCCGCTCTCCGTATCGAAGGCGCCGAACGCGGCGAACCGGCGGCCGCCGACGGGGTCGCCGTCGCGCCAGGCGCCGGTGGCCGGTGGCCGGGCACGGAGCAGCCGGACGTCGGCCTCCGTCACCGGTGCCGACGGCACCGTGTCCTCGGAGGTCGTCTGCCAGTCCATGTCTCCATTCTCGCCTGGCCGGTCGGTCCCGGCCCGCAGGTTACGACACCGGGAACGACGAAGGCCCCGGACCGTGCGGTCCGGGGCCTTCGCGGAGAGGGGGCTCAGGCGCGCGCGGCCTCGGAGACGGCGCGGGCGGCGGCGAGCGCCTGGTCGAGATCGGCCTTGAGGTCCTCGATGTTCTCGAGTCCCACGGACAGGCGCACGAGGCCGGGGGTCACACCCGCGGTGAGCTGCTGCTCGGGCGTGAGCTGGGCGTGCGTCGTGGAGGCCGGGTGGATGACGAGCGAGCGCACGTCGCCGATGTTGGCGAGGTGGCTGAACAGGGAGAGGCTGTTGACGAACTCGCGTCCGGCCTCGACACCGCCCTTGAGCTCGAACGACAGCACGGCGCCGACACCCTTCGGGGCGTACTCGTTCGCCTTGGCGTACCAGGGCGAGGACGGCAGGCCGGAATAGTTGACCGCGGCCACGTCGTCGCGGCTGTCCAGCCACTCGGCGATCTCCTGGGCGTTCTGCACGTGGCGCTCGATGCGCAGCGACAGCGTCTCGACACCCTGGATGAGGTTCCACGCGCTCTGCGGGGCGATGGCCGAGCCGAGGTCGCGGAGCAGCTGCACCCGGGCCTTGATGATGTAGGCGAGCGGGTCGCCGACCGCGGCCGTGTAGCTGGCGCCGTGGTACGACGGGTCCGGCTCGGTGAGTCCGGGGAACTTCTCGACGTTCTCCGACCACGCGAACGAACCGCCGTCGATCACGACGCCGCCGATCGTGGTGCCGTGGCCGCCGAGGAACTTCGTGATCGAGTGGACGACGATGTCGGCGCCGTGCTCGAACGGGCGGATGAGGTACGGGGTCGCGATCGTGTTGTCGACGATCAGCGGGACGCCGTTCTCGTGCGCGATGTCGGCGACCGTGCGGATGTCGAGAACGTTGATCTGCGGGTTGCCGATGGTCTCCGCGAAGAACAGCTTCGTGTTCGGGCGGACGGCGCGACGCCACTCCTCCGGGTCGTCCTGGTTCTCGACGAAGGTGACCTCGATGCCGAGCTTGGCGAGGGTGTACTTGAAGAGGTTGTACGTGCCGCCGTAGATCGAGCTCGACGCGACGAAGTGGTCACCGGCCTGCGCGATGTTGAGGATCGCGAAGGTGGAGGCGGCCTGACCGCTGGAGAGGACGAGGGCGCCGGTGCCCCCTTCGAGCGCGGCGAGGCGCTGCTCCAGGACGTCCTGGGTCGGGTTCTGGATGCGGGTGTAGATGTTGCCGAACTCGGCGAGCGCGAAGAGGTTCGCGGCGTGGTCGGCGCTGTCGAACACGTAGGACGTGGTCTGGTAGATCGGCGTCGCCCTGGCCTTGGTGACCGGGTCGGGGGCGGCGCCCGAGTGGATCTGCTTGGTCTCGAAACGCCAGGTCTCGGGTGCGGACATGTGTTCCCCCTGGAACGGTCGGAAGGTCGGATGGGCTGGTGCCCTTGCAGCGAGAGTACGGAATATCGCGCCGTGTCAACAACGACCGGGAAATGTGACGTAACACGGCGAGGGGGCTGCGAACGGGCGGAACCCGCGCGGACATCGTACGGTGGAGGACATGGCCAACAGACGTGCAGTGGTGACAGGTGCGAGTTCCGGGATCGGTCAGGCGACGGTGCGGGTGCTGCGGTCTCGGGGGTGGGACGTCGTCGGCGTCGCCCGCCGTGCGGACCGGCTCGCCGCCCTGTCCGCCGAGACCGGGGCGTCGACGATCGCCTGTGACCTGACCGATGACGCGGCGGTGGCGGCGCTCCTCGGGGAGATCGAGCGCACCGGACCCGTGCACGCCCTCGTCCAGGTCGCCGGTGGCGCGCGGGGGACCGACCGCGTCGAGGACGCCGCGCTCGCCGACTGGCAGTGGATGTACGACGCGAACGTCCTCGCGACCCAGCGCCTCGTCGCCGGACTGCTGCCGCTGCTCCGTCGCACCGCGGACGTGGACGGACACGCCGACCTCCTGTTCGTGACCTCGACGGCCGCGCAGACCGCCTACCCGGGCGGCGCAGGCTACAACGCGGCGAAGGCGGCCGAGGCGATGCTCGTCCGCGCGCTGCGTCAGGAGCTGAACGGCGAGCCGCTCCGCGTGGCCGAGGTCGCTCCGGGGATGGTGCACACGGAGGAGTTCACGCTGAACCGGCTCGGGGGCGACGCCGTCGCCGCGGAGGCCGTGTACTCCGGGGTCGAGGCGCCCCTTCGCGCCGAGGACGTGGCGGACGTGATCGCCTATGCTCTGGACGCTCCCGCCCACGTGAACCTCGACCTCGTCACGATGCGGCCCGTCGCCCAGTCGGCGCAGCACCTGCTCGCGCGAGGCCCGCTGCGGGTCCGGCCCGTCGAGTGAGCGGAGGACGCAC